>Ga0114922_10000124_pt1 | contig 69539 bp, 65 predicted proteins | sample AartaG_FD_100975 | JGI IMG/M metagenome (GOLD analysis project Ga0114922, IMG submission 100975) | Deep subsurface microbial communities from Aarhus Bay to uncover new lineages of life (NeLLi) - Aarhus_00045 metaG | ecosystem: Environmental > Aquatic > Marine > Oceanic > Sediment | place...
AGGGCGGATAAACTCCATAACCGGCATGAAGCTCCCCTGTTTTTTCGATGCGCTCAAGTAGGCCAAGAACCTTAGGCCCCATTACACCAGCTTGTTCCTTGCCAGTTCTGAAGAAACCAACAATAGAGAGGATTAGCGCCAATGCCGCAACAAATAATGTAACTGATGCACGACGGTTCATTTTCAGTTCTCCTTGATAATTACGCCGCCTTGAAAAGTTCTATTCCGATTAAGTGAGCAAGGTTTTTCGCTTTTGCGAGTGACTCTTGAACCTCCGAATTTTTAGATTCTCGGACATCCTTTATTGAGACATTGCAAATTTCCTGCCACTTCGGATCATCGCAGCGACAACATAAGCCGACACTAACGGGTTCCTCATATTCAATCCAACCAAATTGAAGCGAATCAGCCCCTCCACCATACTTTGCTTTCATAAGCCGCATTATCTGGAAGGCTTCACCCACATCACAAGCAATAACCCCTTGCGTGATATTACTCCATAGCCAATCTCCCATATTGCTTATATTCCCATATGCTACTTTCTGAGTATCTGCGATCACATTGTTACGCATCGCGTCATTCAGTAAGAAATCAACCAAGTGGTCTTGTGGAGCACAGACTATCGCCCTTTTGTTTTCTCCCGTTGTTGCCCCTATGCGTTGCAGCAATTTCTCAAAAGACCGAACATGAACATCCCGATCGCTAATGGGGCAAATTTCTGTAGCCCGCTTATTATCAGTTGAGTACAGCACCGCAAGATGTGTTGCTAATCCGAGAGGGTTGACTGAAATCTTATCATGGCGCTCTTCGTGATCAAAAATCCATTCGAGCGGATGCGTAATCCGCTTATCAAAGTTCTTTTTGTTGTACTTCACACGAGTGGAAAGCCAGTTGTAGTGATGCGGCATGCGATACGCGATGTCTTCTTTAATCTCGTCTTGTAAGCCTGTATGCTGGCGCAGGTAAACATACGTACGTGAGATTAAGTATCTTTCCCACGGCTCAATATATTGAGGATAGAGTTTGTTACTCTCACCAGTCCCGCTGTAAATATAATCTCCTGGAAGGACCTTAGCTTCTCTGAATTCGAAAATGTCATGGACAACTGGATAGCGTCGAAATTCACCCTGTCGCCATTCCGCAATCCGTTCAGTAAATGCTTTGCGGTCAGTATATATAGAGTTAACCCTTGAAGCCCAAGACTCGGCTGATGCTTGATCTTCCACAGCACCGAGCACGTATGACTGATTGCCCTCCTTGCCCTGAAAGAAAAGCCGTAAAATAGTATCACCTTTTGATGTATCCACTTGAAAAGCTAGTACCTTCGAGCCTGAAATGTAAACACCTGACATTCGGTCTAATCCAGTCCCCTCATGGAACGTCACAGACCCATCGTCTGCATCGACCACGACTGCATTCTTTGCATCGACGAGGTCCAAAATTAGTGCGCCTCGACAAGTGAGCCGAAATTCACTTATTTGCTTCATACCTATAATTAATCCCCTTTCTCAGATGGATTAAGGTGGTCACCCCAAATTGAGCGCTCCACCTGTTGAAGTCTCTTGGGGCGATCACATTTCACGAGATTTTCATCGACTTGATTAATGACCCAAAGTGCCCAAGAAGAACAGTTATGGCAATCGGTTAGCTCTTCATTACAGGAATATCTCCCAAATTCAACTTCGGTTACTCCTGTTGGGATATGACACAGAGTTTCGATAAGATACTTCTGAATCTTATCTATGCTCCAGGTTTTCTCCCTGTGAGTATGCTGGTCGGGGTCCGCCTCCATAATTTCACAAGCCGACTTGTCCACTCTATATACACCTTTGACCGAGTTATTTATAAGATATCTTCGTAATTGGGACGGGTTGTCCCATATCCTTTTGGGTAAATCCGAACCATCTGGGTAATACCCACGATATGGTGGGTGAGGCCCTGCGCCCTTCTCCCAGAAAAGCCACATATGGCCCATGTGCCATTTATCGTCCGCTTTACTCGGCCGAAGTCCAGTGCCCAATTTATCAAAGAGATCTCGCTTGGAGGCATATCCTTTAGACCCGTTAGCATCACTTATCCCAACAACTTTTCTCATTACCGCACCAGATAGCTAATATACCGAAAGGTTGTATGAAAAACTACATTATAACCTTAGCATTTGCTAAGTGTTATTCTAATATGCTCCTTCTCTATACCTTTTCAACACACGCGCAAGCCAACCCTTAGCTAAACAACATCTTTATATGCTTTTTACATCACATCATCCAGCTTGTATTTTCCAAAGGTGACGATCGTAGCTATTGTGCTTCAGATTATAAGCATTTATCCAGTGGGATTACTCCCGTGGTCTGAGGGAAAGAATAACATAAAAGCACTTTATTTTCAATTATTTTAATTGGCGTCTTATACCTCGCTTTTAATAAGGGCTGTTTATCCGCGTCATCCGCATGACGTTCAAGAAAGTGCAAAAAACATGAAAAGAAATCATTGACCATGGAGGAAAAGATTTCTCAGCAAATCCGGGAACCGGAATGGGTGAACCTCGTTCTGTCATACCTTGAAAAAGAGCTGGCCAAAAAGCGCAACATTTAAGTATCCCCTGTGTCTAAATAATATTTAGAAAGGCATAATCCCTTTGGCTGCAAAAAAGGGCTTTGCACTTTTCATATAGAGCCTCGGGAGTGATTGGCACGAAAAGTGCGATGCCCTCATACCTTTCTTAAATACGGTCACGGGCAACTATTCATGTCGGACGAGACTCTAAATGACAAGAGACGGCTGGAAAATGCCAGAAGAAGAGTTAGTCACCTTGACGCTCCTTGCTCTAATCGTAAGGCCATTTTAGCGTTTTATGACTTTTGCTTCTCCGAAGGATTGGGCATTAAACGAGTTCTCAAATATGTTTCCACCCTCTCTCAAATAGCAAAAATGTTCCCGAAGGAATTTGACAAGGCTACTCGTCCAGACGTCGAGAAGCTTGTAAACAAGATTGAGCTTGCAGATTACTCAGAATGGACAAAGCATGATTACCGCGTCACAATCAAAAAGTTTTTCCGATGGCTGCGTAATACCGAAGATGAATACCCTCCGGAGGTAAAGTGGCTTCGCTCCACAGTCAGGAAGAAACGCCTTAAGCTTCCCGAAGAAATCCTGACTCAGAAAGAGGTGCAGTCAATGATCGTTTCTGCACTAACTGTCCGCGACAAGGCATTCATCGCCGGGCTTTACGAAAGCGGTTGCAGGATAAGCGAACAACTTAATCTTCGCATTAAACATATTCAGTCCAACCAGCATGGTTTCCGAATCACCGTCAATGGAAAGACTGGTCCGAGATGTATTCTCCTGGTTGCATCCGCTCCATACCTGACAGACTGGCTTAACCAGCACCCCTGCCAGGACGATCCTAATGCGTATCTGTGGATATCTGCAGACTGCTCGGCCGAGCAAATCGGCCATTCAAGGATCAGAGCTATTCTGAGCGTAGCAGCCAGGCGAGCCAAAGTTAAAAAAGCTGTCAATCCCCACAATTTCCGCCACAGCAGAGCTACTCATCTTGCAAATTACTTAACTGAAGCCCAGATGAATGCATATTTCGGATGGGTTCAGGGTTCTGAGATGTCCGCAACATACGTTCACCTTTCAGGCAGGGACATTGACAACGCTATCCTTAAAGTCAACAACATTAAGACTTCTGATCAAGAAAGAGAAGGAAACAAATTTGCTATAAAAGCCTGTAATAGATGTAGTCTCAACAATCCACCCGGCCATAAATTTTGCAATCGTTGCGGAACAGTGCTTGAGGAGGAAACATCCCGCAAATTGCTAACGATTAATCTCAAAAACAGCCGGGCGGATAAGGTTATGGATAGACTCATCCAAGACCGAGAGTTTGTGGACATGCTGAAACGAAAGCTCCGTGAAATTGCAATTAGTGAAGTAAGTAGCATTTCATCTTCAAACTAATTCTGATCCTGGCGGGGCTATACGGCTTGAGGCGTGAATCCCGCTGGTCTGATAAAGGTCAACACAATCCTAATCACTATTTGGAGAGGCCTGCTAATAAAGCTATCGCATTCTTAATCATCTTAACCGCATAAATCGCATGCTCTTTCTCCAATACCCTAAAAACCACTGCTAAAACTAACTTGTCATGGTAGGCAGTTATCAACCCAACGGGCCATGGCCAAGAAAGTGCAGAGAATGCATCTGTGGTATTCAAAATGACAGGGGTATCTGGTGTGCAGTGCTCAAGAAAATCCCAACGGAAAAAGAGGTTAAACGATGTCGCCGGTTTTGTCCAAACGCCATACTTGATGATCCGGGCTTTGACTGATAGCTGCTACATTTCATGCTTCCTCGCAGTTAGGCTGGCTAACAGCCACACACGATAGACCGCTCGCGATTGTGAGCTCAGCCTTATAACAGCGGGGAGAAGGAGGTATGCTATGAGAGGAACAATCGAGCAGGTCTGGGAGAATGAAACCCGCGGTGGCAAAAAATATCACACCGTACAGATAAATGGCGAGAGATATAACGTCTGGGATGACAAATATGCCAGTCTTCTTCAGCATGGAGAAGACATAGAGTACGATTTCCGTCAGAGCGGAGATTTCAGGCACATTACAGACATGAAACTATCCGGCAACGGCCAAGAATCCAACAATCAAAACAATAACTCGTACCGCCCGAACAATGGTCCCCACAACGGCAAAGACAGGCAGATTGCCAGGATGAGTTGCCTGAAGTCAGCCAGTGAGATAATGGCTCCGGTTCAACTTGAGCCAGATGCCAAACGGAACAAAGTCATTGACACGGCAAAATATTTCGAGCGATACGTATTCGAAGGCGATCCGGGCACTTTACCTAACGGCAATGGCATAGACCAGCAACCATCAAACGGCGGGTAGAACCAGATATGCAAACAAAAGTTGAAAATCCAAGGGCGAGCGTTTTATGCGATGAACCCCATCTTTCTGTTACACAACTTAAAATGTATCTTCGCTGTCCATTACAGTACTTCTTTCGATACGTGTGCGGCCTGAAAGTCCCACCTACTGGCGGCCTTACCTTAGGCCGTACTATACACGAGGCTCTGGGAGAAAATTATCGGCAGAAACTTCAAAGCTATGAGGACCTACCTCTTGAGCAGGTTACAGATGTCTTTAGCGACTACTGGGACCGAGAGGCAAAGGAAACCGTATTTGCCAATGGTGAAAAACCAGGTAGGCTCAAGGATGACGGTATTGGCTTGCTCAAAGCTTATTTCAAAGATGTGGCTCCAAACGTACAGCCTATCGAAGTTGAAAAGGAGTTCCTTATCGAGACAGGCGTTACCAAGCTGCCATTGAAAGGGTATATAGACCTGATTGATGACGAAGCTCAAATCGTGGACCACAAGACCACCAAACGGAGTTTCCCAGCAAACTCTGCAGAAAAGGATCTCCAGCTTACTGCCTACTCTATGGCCTACCGGACATTATATGGCCATGAGGAAAATGGCGTAAGGTTTGATGTTATGGTCCGTAACAAACAGCCCAAAGTCCAGCAACTCCAGGGAACACGAACACAAGCAGACATCGATCGTTTCCTACGACTGGCTCAACAGGTGGAGGATAGCATCAACGCTGAAGCTTTTTATCCTAACGAGAATTTTATGTGTGGAAACTGTGGGTACGGAGAAATGTGTGATAAATGGTAGAAAGACCCGGAAACTAAATATTGCAGGGTCAGTTTGATACTTTGTAATCGTCTGATATATCTTCATTTCAAGTTGGCCAAAAACGAAGATGCGATTATGATACTTTGCTGCTATCAATAACCTTAGGATCAAATAACCATTGTTCAAAGATTGACTTTTATAAATATGATCCGAAATCCCCTATATTTCTTGTTTTTATTGATGAACATGTAATCCTATCTGTTTCACGCCACGACGGAGTCTTTCACACTTATCCCACGACCTGTACCAAGGTAGTTTAGGTAATACTGGTTCGAGACGCCGCCAGGAATCATAGCTTAGATCGTCTCGGGCTAGCGCATCGTGTATGGCATCAAAGGAGAATCTTGCCAGTTTGTCATATCCTGGTCCAGGCTTGTTCAAACTAAAAGGCAAAAGGAATTCTGCCAGTGTTTTGTGAGTTCTGGGGTCCAGGTCACTTCCAACGGTTTCTAAAAGCCTTAGCCAAACCTGAGTTCCAAATTTTCTTGTTGTGCTTGCATGCGGATCTAATTGAGATGCGATGAGAGCAACCGTTTTTGTATTGGGTTTTGCTGCATTGGCAAGCCACTGGAGAGTATCATCTGGTGCCTTTTTTAAGACTCCCTTCCACCTTGCGCCTAAGCTCAGTTTCTCTTTCTTCTTCGATGCCTGCTCATCAAACCACTTTAACAATGCCTTTACGACAGACTTGCCCAAGCGCTTATGAGCATCGTCTCCAATACCATCTGAACCTGCGTCGAGCATCGCTTTGACAATGTTATTAACTGTTTCTTCTTTGAGAAGTCCCTTTGCCAGATGATCTAACAACTCACGTTGATAATCTAGACTCTTCGTCCAGAAGTCTTTATAGGATGCCAACGCAGGCCGCCTTTCAACAAAAACGAATAACATACCTGGGTGTATTCTGGACACCTTTAGTAGTTCGTCAGGTTCTACGACTTCAGCAATACCTACGAGAATCTCTTCTCCCAAAGGGTTTATATCAGTTTCTATCAATTCAATAATGATGTCGTGAAATTGGTCGCTTCCTTCCCTCCAAAGTGAAGATGCTCTAGAACGTATTTCCAGTTTATCCGGCGAGAAAATGGACTGATGGCTTGTAAGAGCAAGAGCCCAAAGAAGACGAGGTTCATCAAAATATTCAAGCAGGCTCCTCTGTTTCTTAGTGAAAGGTCCAAAGATCCTTTTTTTCAATAACTTGCCATCTTCTGGGCGAGGAAATGATTTTGCCAGTTCTGACAATAATTCGTTAATTGTCATCTCACTTGAATTTGCCGCTGCTAGGCAGTCATAAATCTTAACTAGAGACGCATACAAGAACCGCTTAGTATTTGAGACATCACCGACTTCCCACAAGTAACTTCTGAGCCTTCCTGATTCATAATCCAACAAGTCCTTTGTGGCAGTAGAAACCCATTTGGTATGTGGTGATCTTGATTGGACCTTTTCAACTTTCAGAATCTTTGCCCGAGGTGCTTCGCGTTCAAATTCAAGTATGGCCTTAGAAGGGATAATCTGGAGATCAAATTCTCTACCCTCATGAGAACGGTTTGAAAGAGAGCCTGTACAAAAAGCAAAGCTTCGTCGCAAATCCGCCCACTGTTGCGACCACAGATTAAAGACTAGCTTTTCATATATCGACGACTTGGTGGCAGGCAATAAAACAACTGGGCAATCCTTATCGCCGTATAAGTTAAATATGATATGCCCAACCAAGTGTTCCAAAGAATCAACTTCGTATAGTGTATCGGGATAGTTAGAACTTCCATTTCCCAAAAACTCATGTGTTTCATGACTAATGTTTAGAGAAACTGTTTTTTCATACATATGCTTCACTGGTTTTCCATGCGGCTGTTTAAAAAGCTTACAAATGGCTGACAGATTAGGTATCTCGCTAAGATACGTACTCTTAATCAGTAGGGTGTGGGTCCACACACAGCCAGGCCTTTTCATCTCTGGGGCATACCATGTTTTAGCAAGAGCATAAATTTTCTCGTTGGGGAGTGGGTAACCGGTTATATACTCTTCAAATCCAGAGACCTTGCTTGGGCCAGACATGTCGCTCAAAGCAAGCATCGTACGTTCGGTTGTTCTGGTTAGAGCCGTCGATGATGCTAGCAAGCGATGTCCATCCAAGTACCCATGAAGGGCTTGGTCTATTTGTATTTGTCCTTTTTTTATCATGTCTTCAAACAAGTGGCTCCATTATCCATTGAATGGGGATTGTAATGTCATGAGATTCGGATAAATCATTCCTCACAACACGTATTCGGTCAGAGGGGCGAACATTCTCTCGCAGCTTATCCGCTTCATCTAGATTGCCGCCCTGTGCGCTGATCCCATAGGATTCTTTTAAGAAAATTTCCTTGTTTGCTGTCAAATACTGGGAAAGCAGTGGAAGGCGATTCTCTATCCATTTACTCGGTTGAGTCGTATTTGTGATTCTATCCCAAGCTGAAACCACTACTGCGAGTTTGATTGGTCGTCTAGTATTCAAAGCAGCTATGAACTGAAGGATGTCCACAAGTTGAATTTGTGTTGGAGTTTTTTCCGGATTCCAGTCTACTTCTGCTATCATCTGGTTTGCTGTTGCGTCTGAGATCTGATTTGCTTCCACGGCTGCAGGTTTGTCTTTTTGCATCTCGGCTCTCATGCTCTCTATAATAGGCTCTGTTTTGGGAATCACAGTTTCTTCAATTACAGTATCTGGGTGGATTAGAAGTAAACCGCCAGTAGCTTCTCGAACCAATTCTGCGTGGTCTATTTTCATCTTACGATGTACCCATTGAGAAATAAAAGACTCTCCCGATAAGTCGGGAAAGATAGCCTCTGTTACAGAATTATTGTTTGAATCTTTTAAGAGCATCGAGATGAACTTCTCGGAACCGACTTTTGTTCTTTCCAGCGCCCTTACATCTGACCAAAGGTCTCGTATTTCATTGAGATGTTTCTGATTGCCATGCAATCGCTTAAGTTTTAAGGCCCCATTGACTTCAGCTGAATTAACAACATGCCATAGAGCAGCTAAGAAAGTTGTTTTTCCAGTTGCGGGTAGACCAAGTAAAAACTGCCTGGATTGTTGTATTGCCATCAATTCTCCTCTCTGAAAAGCTGTGGTAGGGTGCGTCTGAAATAGCAGTCAAATTCAGAAATACCGCCTCGTTCCTGCATTAGGATTTTGGCCGGCAGAATTTTCGCAGAAGTATCCTCAATCCATGAAGAAAACGGTTTATCTAGCCCATATCCAAGTGGTAAATCCCCTTTTTCCCGCCTTGCTGCTACTTTGAAAAAGCTTAATCGACCAACACGAGACTCAAATTGTTGTTCAATCGAAGTCTCAACTTGCCCTACAAACTCAATGCCTTGTTGCTTGTTTTTATCGGTTTCAATTAGATCCCACTTAGAGAAAAGGATGTAGACCAAAGACCTTTGGTCAAGTTGGCCTGCATCCAAACAACTTCTTAACATCATGATTGCTTTGTTCTTAGCACTTTGACGATGTTCCGGCTTGGCAAGTTTTTCTCCGTCAACCAGTAATACAAAGTGATCCGCCCTCTGTATTAAGCCAAGGTCCCGGCATTCACTAACTGAATCTTTAGCGCTTTCGAAGTGCTCACCTGAAAGGTCAGACATCAATACATGCGTTATAGGTGAATTAAGATCTTCGGTACGAACTTGAAGGTGAAGGAGTTGATGCTCTGTGCCGAATTTTGTCCGCTCCGTGTCGGCAGTTGACCTACCCGATACCGTTCGAGCTTGATGACACCGCTGGTCAAAACCGAGCAATGTATCGGAGCCAGCAAACAGATAGCCAGCGAATGGACCTTCTTGGAAACAGTGAAAAAGGCTGGCAATCAGTGTTGTCTTCCCGCTCCCTACTGCTCCCACAATTATGATCAACTGCGTTCTTGTTGCGGACGTAATCCTGAAGGCCTCCTGGACCGTCAAAGCTTTGCCATGTATGAGGTCGATCAAATCCTCTTCCACTTGACTGTTAGGTGGGCCAAGGCTATCTTCTGCGACTTCTCCATTTAGTTTTTCGCTGTCGTCACTTGTCTGTGCTTCTTCTGGCACTTCTGACTCAGCTTCTGGTTCGCCAGCGGCCATTACATTTCTCCAATACTGTTAAATGCTTTTACAAAAAGGCTTTCTTCGTACACTTGAACCGCCAGTCCTACAGGTTCGATTTTCACATTTGCGCTTAGCGCCGTGACTTTCTTGAATGCAGCAGACAAATCTCTAGCATTATTAGTTTCAAGCGACTTCTTCACTGTAAAAGAAACTGGACATAAGTCGATTGTCTCTGAGTCCCTAAGGCCTTGTATCCACTTCTGCCGCCATTCCTGATCCAATGCACTAATTGCTGATGACAAAACTACCTCATTGTTTATATCTGAATCCTCTCTCAAAAGAATCTGATGAAGAATCGCCCGACTTGCGAAAGGTCCTGGCAGTACCTTTGTCAGATCCGCAAGCTCTTTACCTGCCACTATACTTGCCGCTGTTAAGTCAATTTGGTCTAGTGGGACTTCGAGATCACGACTGTGTTTCCCCTGCATCCACCAAAGCATCTCCAATTCTTCGCAGCATAGCCACTGATTCCGCTGGAGATGATTCGTACTTTGGACAATCCTTTGGAGGGCTTTCCCGAGTTTTGTTAAGAGGTCGTTCAAGGGATTAGCAAGATTTGTTAGGGCGTTTGTGCTACATGCCTCTGAGATTGTTTTTAGCAGTTCATCTATCTGCGGAGCAGATATGCGTTTTCCCATTGCCCCGGCTGAAGTCCTGAGACTCGCAGATCGTTGTACAAGATATTTACGAGCCCGGTCCTGAATATCAGGAACTTTTGCAGTTTTTGCCTTCCCCTGAAAACTGGGACATATGGTCGCAAGAGCAGCAACATTACCGAGAGAGTTTTTCCTGCTCAGGATATATGCAATGGTTGCTCCTGCCAAGACTGCTAACTCGTGATCATTACCTTGCATCTTGAAGGCGCTATCAGCCCTGAAGAACGCAGATCGGAACTGCTTTTCAAAATCTAGGCCTTTTGGATTCTGCGCATGGAGAAGACGAGCTAAATCAAGGATTACCAAACCGGTAATGTCTTTACTAAAGCCCTCTATGCCTTTCCATCGCTTCTTTAACAATTTGTCATCTGGTTCTAAATGAGCTGAACGATACCATTCACCAAAATTAGTGTCCATTTTTAAGCCTCCATATAGCTATTGTGTCCTAAATGGGTTCGAACCGTATTTTTTGTCGTTATGCTTCTGCTCTACCTTATCCCATAGCTGAGCAAGCATATCTCCTCTGACCGCTCGTGTAAAGATGCGCTCGAAGAGCTCATAATCCTGCAGTCCTTCGTCCTCATCTTTTAGTAGTCCTAACTCGCGAGCTATATCAATTCTAATGACATGGGCAAGGTCAAGGAAACGGTACGTTAAAACTCTTACAGGATCCATTATTTCTGCCTCCGTTCTCGGGCCTGGTAGTGAAGCTGCCGAGGCTTCATGACCGCCCAGTTCCTGAGGTTCATACGTCCCGGTTGGTGGTGAACTCCATGGCTCCAAATCAAGAAGTTCCTTCCGATGGTCTTCACCGTTACAACTTTTGTAATCAGCTGTAAAGTTTGATCCTTCCTTATTCCAAATACGTGGATAAACATCTATAGCAAGTTTACGCTCATCTCCCTCTAAAACTTTAATACTAAACCAATTGTAATAGGGTATCCAGTTTTTTCCACGATCAGGGTGAACAGCCCCGGCGGTTAGACGTAAAGTAGAATTGATCTTCACTAATCTTTGTGCATGTTTATGTCCGAATAATTCAATCTGTGCCCTATCATCCAGCATCTGTTCTACGTTATCGGCATCCTTCCACCAGTCAGGTGGATGATGGCACATCACCAAATTAGTTACTCCCGGAACACGTTTTGGAATCTGATATTTACCAAGGATCACGTTCTTATTAATGTCATCAAGACTGTCAGAAACAAGTGTTGAGTTAAGGCCATGCACACAGAGAGTAGACCTGTCGTTCAGAGAAAAGTTTTGCTGCCACACGGGTTTTTTCGGATTTATGCGACATTGAAACGCGGCTGCGAAACTATTATATGCAGCAATGGATTGAAAAGAGAGTTCTGCGGCAGCAGAATCACGCATGCAGATGCCGATCTCCTTGTCTATTTCATCCTCAGCGCTTTGCCTCAGCCTATCATGCATCGAGCTTAATGCAAAACTTTCCTGAATGTATGACCTTTTGACGTCGTGATTACCGGGCACACACCATACAACCTCCCGCGTACGACCAATCATCTCACACAGTCTGGTCAACCATTCTCCCGCAAAACTGTATTCTTCTGAAGCCCCGCTGAATGCGATATCCCCTGTGATCAAAATTCCCTTGGGTTGACCAACAAGATCAGTAGCCACTCTCTGAGCGTCCAATAATAGTTCATTGCGCAGGTCACCGTCAATGTCATACTCACTGCCGCTCCAGCATCTGAAGTGGATGTCCGAAAGGTGTATAAATATTAGGCTCTCGTCTGTCATAACCATTCCCTTTGTCGATTATTAGGCTTCATTAGACCAATAATTGAGCAGTTTTGCAAGGATTAAAAATAACATGATTGGCCGCTTTTGGATGAGTTCAGAAAAATGCCCTTCAACATGTATGGCTTCACTCCAAAGTTGCTTCATTTTCCTCATATCATATTGTCTGGCTTATAACGATAAAATTCTTTTCTGTCGGCATTAGGAATAAACATCTTCCATTGCTGCGATTTGCCCAAAGTTCTCCCAAGGCCTTCTTTTCTTCTGCGTCTTTATACAAATGTGCTCCCTTATACTCAACTACGAGAAAACGACCATCTTTCAGTTTACATACAAAATCAGGGTAGAACCTGTATTTCGAAGTCTGGAGCCAAAAGGAATAGTCTGGTTGACGTTCGATATTGCGAGCCCAAAATCTTACCTGCTTTAATTGGTCTATATATTGAGCGCATTCGAACTCTTCGCCTTCAGCCTTTAAGTTTCCTATCTCCGGGTAATAATGTTTCTGAAACTTATAGTTCCCTTGATATGCATAATTATAAGGATATTGTCGTGGATCGTAAGAAAAACATAGCTCTGGTGTTACAACCAGAGGGGTCTGACAGTCTAGATCGAGCAGCATTTGATATGATGCTTTTCTTACACTCTGACGATGTTGTTCGATCTTCTCAGCCACAGCTTGTTTTAAGCGATACTTATCTTGGACTAACCAGCCTAAAGATAATTCTCTTTTATCAAGAAGAGCCTGAATCAGCTTTGTAAGAAATATGCCTGTCTCAGCAGGAGATATGTCTGTATGTGGGATGTTACGGTCAAGCCAGTGTGCAAGGTCCGCTATGGTGAGATCGCCGTCCGAGAACAATACCATACGGTCATGTAAAGCGGATATGAACTTTGCCTCTATATGCCCTTCATCTGTAACAACGATTTCTCCACGTTGAGTGCCTGTCCTTTTAGCCGAATATTCCTGTTCGCTTAAAAACGCATCACATTCAGACAAGCTCCATTCGTGGTCAAGGAAATGCGTCTCTTCAAACTGCTCAAACAAATCTCCTTGCTTAATAGCCAGTATTGGAATTGAAAAGCTGGCTCCTTTTTCTGCAGGTGTATTTCTATCCTCCAATGGAAGCCCATTTGACACACGATAGATATAATCTATACAGGCTTTCCCTTCCTCAGTCGAGAAGCATGCTTTGAGTTCATCGCGATGTTCTTTCTTCATGACTCCGTCGAAGGTAATCTTTCCATCTTCAATATTAAATCTTGCTCTTTTCTCGACCTCAGGTGTTAACCGAACTTCGGCAGGTTTTTCTGGCACATCTACCGTAAGAGAACTCATGAATAAGTTGTTTTTATCAAAAAGAGTAGGCTCCATTTGAGGCGCTCTTACGATCAGCTCTTTGGCCTCTTGCCTTTCAAATCCATTCTGAATCAATGCATCCGTTAATACATTTGCAGCCTGATAGAACTGCTGTGATGTAACAAAAGCATATGCCATATTTAACTCTTCGTTGTTTTTCCAAGCAGCTTTCGGCAAACGCATAATACGCCCAAGTATCTGTTCGACATACGTTGGCGATTTTATTTCAGCCACACTGCAAAGCACATACGCAAAGGGGCAATCCCATCCTTCACGTAGGGCTTGCATCGTAATCACGAAGCGTATTTCACACTTACGATCTAATATATCAACGCCGTCTAGTTCGTTTTTTGCACCTGTTGCAATAGCTATCTGGTTTTCAGGAATATTAAAGTCATCTAGCAGGCACTCCTTTACAGTCTCAACGGTAATAGTCTCCTGCTCTCGCCTGTGTGGCTGAGCCTGTATTAACATTATCGGCCGGATATACTCCCGCGTGTTCTGTTGTTCAAGATTCGCTATTTTTTCCAAATTAGATCTACAGCCTATTGAATCTGAGAGCAGTTCTTTCCAGTCTGTTCTCGTTTCTAGGCGTATAGGCATTTTTATCATACCCTCTGCTTTGAGTTCCGCTGCGGAAACACTGTGCAAAATATTGCTTGGATTGTTCTCTCTGGCTGGTGTCGCGGTAAATTCAATTATGCAGGACGGATCGAATCTCTTTAGCATACCGAAAGATAAGTCTGTTCGTGCGTTATGAGCTTCATCGACAATAACTATCGGCCTTCGAATACACAGGGCGTTGGCAAGGCTGCGAATAGTATAGCCTCCTTCGCCTTTTTCTAGTTTCTCGTTAACTTCAGCAGGCAAATTTGAAAAGTGATCCATAAGCTGGCCGGAGTCCCGATAAACCCTTCGACCAATAGTATCTTCAACCCTGAAGGACTGCATAGTTGAAACTATGATGGTTGTACTAGAATCTAAGTCTGGTCTTTTAACATAAAGAGCTTCCTCGACATCCAAGACAACAGTCGAGTCCACCGTTGACTCCAGAGCTTGTCTGTAAGGGTGATTTCTGTCTTTCAGAGCGTCAAGGGTTTGTTCCCGAATAGCATTAGAAGGCACTAGCCAAAGGACTACAGTGCTGTCTGTATATAACAATCCCTTAGCCGTTATTCCTACTGCGTGACAGGCAACAAGAGTCTTACCACCTCCTGTGGGAATACGTATACATACATAAGGCAATCCTTCTAATTCCATTACGGGACTATATGGTATGCCGATGCCAAAGTTTTTAAGGGTTATTGAATAGAATGCTGTGTTAGCGTTGTCAGTATGAACACATTCATTGAAATACTCGCTTAGTACATCAAGTGTTTGTTGTTGATAGTTTTTCAGAACGAGCATCAACTTACCCTTACTTGATAAGGAATCTGTTTAAACGTAATCTGTTTACGCCTTAACCGGAGTTGTCCTAGCCTACAACCAGCCCCGTATATAATTTTGGGACCTTCATGCTTCGGTAATTGTGAGAGTGCCGCCCTTGTTAGAACATTTCCACCTTCAGGCTCTCTATCTCTAAGAATGCCATTATACAAAAGGTAGATCCCCGTTCCGTTGTGTGTTCCCAACAATGGAGTTTTCCCCGTGACACGTTTTGGAAGTGGCTCCCCCGTTTCAGAGAAATAAACGTGAGCGGCTAAATCAGCAAATTTTACCTCATCCCTAATATCGCCGTTTTCTGCAAAGAGGGGCGAGCCAAGTCTGCAATAGCGGAACCCCCCACCTAAACCCTCTATCATCTTTTTCTTTTCACCACTTCTTTTGTCAACATATCCTTTGATTACTCTTTGCAAACGTTGAGCAGTTAAGTTTTGACAAATATCTTTATCCATTTCGACCAGAATAAATCTTCTGTTTCCACCATCCATCTTGTTGAGGTCCAACACCGCATGTCCTGTTGTACCGCTACCAGCAAAAGAGTCCATGATCAGCGCATTTTCGTTCGTTGCAAGTTGGAGAATTCTTTTTATCAATCGTGTTGGTTTAGGCGTAGGAAAGTCTTGCTCATCTTGACTGAATATCCTTCGTAACTCTCGCCGAGCCTCTTGATTATCGCCGGCTTCTTCACGTGTCCACCATGTTGAAGGTACAATACCATCCGCCACCTCAGATTTGAATCTCTTGAATCTTGGAATGTTTGTGCCTTTCCTTCCCCACCACACACGGTTTTCTTGCATATTTCTCTTGTGAGTTTGGCGGTCATAACGCCAAACAGTATTTCGTGATGGCCAAATCTCCTTTTTAGTAACTGGATTTACTATCGGGTAATATAAATTAGGACGCTCGTCCGCTGTTTTATTACAAGTATAGTCTACCGAGGTCCAATCTCCCCTTGGGTCGTCATCTGGATTCTTGTATCGTTTATCTTGTTTGTCTCCACGAGGAAGTAGATTTCGCTGCCAGCCTTTTGGGTCTTCACGGCTAGATTTTGCTCGCTTTGCATAAACCACTATATAGTCATGCATGTCCGACAAATTGATAGCATCGTTTTGAGGTGACTGTTTTTTCTGCCAGACAATAGTGTCGATGAAATTGCGCGTGCCGAATATCTCATCCATGACACAACGTAAGTAACGGTATTCCGTATCATCAATACTTACAAAAATGGCCCCGTCTTCTTTCAGGAACTTCCTAAGCAGGTAAAGTCGCGGATACATCATACATAGCCATTTATCGTGACGTGAAAGGTCTTCAGCTTCTTTGCCGACCACTTTGCCCAGCCATGCCCTGATTTCAGGAGAATCCACCCTGTCGTTGTAGATCCAAGTTTGCTCCCCAGTGTTATATGGTGGATCAATATAGATACACGCCACTTGCCCGGCATAGTAGGGCAGGATAGCTTTCAGGGCTATGAGGTTATCACCTTGGACAAGCAGATTACCACTTCCTGGATTTCCGACGGACAAATTCCTATCACAGTGCAGAAGATGGAACGGCACCTCCTTATGGTGATTCACAACTGCTTTCTTCCCTATCCAATCCAGCGAAGGCATAATCTTTTCCTTCCGAACAATTTTGCAGAAACATATACAGCACTTTAATACTACTGCCCAGAGCAGGTAAAATCAATCATATTTCGAGCTAACATAAAATGTCCCATCTACATACAATAATAGAACCTCACACTTTGGAGGCTAAGAGCTTCGCAACTTTTATAGCTTCCTGAACCTCTTCTAAGAGGTAGATATCTGTCGTGTCCTTCTTAGTGTGTCCGAGTAGTACTATAGCGCTTTGCTTGAGACACATGTTATTTCTTCATTTCTTGTCTTTATTAGTTCCGTAATCGAGCACTTCCGTTGCCTTCTTCTTCCTTTCCATCGTCATATCGGAGTACTTCATCGTCGTACGAATGTCTGCATGCCCTAGCTGGTCCATTGCAACCTGCAAATCCTTGCTCGCCTTTATCAGGTGCGTGGCGTACGTGTGCCTCAGAGCATGGAACTGAGTAATCTCGGGGAAACCGCACTTCCTGGTCAGTCTCATCAGGACCTTTCGTAATCCGGGCTTCAGTTCCTCACCGAACTTGTTATGAAACACCCGGTTGTCGCCGTACTCGGAGTACTTCCTGTACTTCTTCAGGAAGTCCACAAGCTGCTGAGGTATCGCAATGTCTCTCTCGCGAATACTGCGGCCCGATGACTTTGGAATCCATCCAGGCTTCCTGCGGATATGGACGATGCCGTTCTCCAGATCCACATCGTCCCACTCAAGGGAAATCATCTCACCTTCCCGCAGGCCTGTGTACAGAGCTGTCACGAGTACGGGACGGAACCACCCGTTGGCTTTTTCAAGCAGCGTTCGGACTTCCTTCTCCGTCAGGCCCCTAATCACCTTGCTGTCGTCTTCTTTGAAGTACTCGACGCCATTCAGAGGGTTGGTTGAAATCATATCCCATTTTACGGCATTGTTCAAGAAAGTCTTGAGACTGCTGACGTCGATGTTCACGGTCCGCTTCTTAACCGGTTTTCCAGTATTCTCCACAATCTGGGCGAGCCTGTACCGCTGGTACTCCTCGATGACTTCGGGCCTCAACTGGGACAGCCTTGTGAGGTAGGGTCTCTTCTCCCGCAGGAACTTTTTGAATTGCTTGATGACGCGTCTGTTTCTGTCGTGATATGACGCGGAATGGCGGGCTTTTGTCCTGTTCAGGTACTCTTCGAAGAAATCAAGAATCGGGTAATCCTTGTTGACCAAACCTGTCTCCCCTCTGGCAAGTTTGGCTTCGATATCTCCCAGGGCCTTCCCGGCAATATCCTTTGAACGACCAACTCTCTTGCGGACGAACTTCCCGTTGACGTAGTATCCCACGTACCACGTCTTGCCCCGACTGTGTTTTCTTGCAAAAATAAAAGCCATAAGATACTCCCGTATTGCTCCCATGAGCACCTTATAGCAATATACGTGTGGCGTAAGTCTTTGTCAACAATAAAAATAGCGAGAAGATGTAAAATGGAGGCGGGGGGATTCGAACCCCCGTCCCGTGACATTTCAGGCCAGGCATCTACATGTTTAGTCGCTTTTTTGAAATTCGCTCGCGACAGCGCCAAACGACAGGCTTTATCGCTCGCTATTTCGCAATCAGTTTCACCCTTGCGTCACGAACACCCGCAAAGATTAGCCTGCTGTTTGACGCCCTATCCGGATGCGCAGGCAAAATCCGGTAGGACGGGCCGCCGCTTAGGCAGCCATTCGCAACTGATAGTTGCCAATTAAAGTTGGTGTCGGATGATTATCCAGGCCAACCGACATCCTGGACATGCAACTTGGCCCTCTACCTGTCCGGTCGAAGCCGTTCGCCCCCATATTCACTTATCCAAAAGAACCGCCCGCCCCACACAATCCATTATACTCCAATCTTTCGACAAAAGCAAGGCCGAGGTTGAGGATTTCCACTTCCTTCCTGCCTCGGGGACTATGGGCCTTTGGTTCTTTTTAGCCAATCTTCAACGTTTTTGGCGAGAACTTCAACATCTCGCGTTTTCATAATGTGTTTGATTATGGCCGGGGAAATCTTAAGCTTCACCAACGCCTTGTGAGTTCTGTCCCAGAGTCTGTCTTGTTTGGCGTCGCTTTCAGCAAGGTAAAGGTCCGTCACCAATTCCTGCAGCCTGGTCAACATTATCGCGTCGAGATTTTCGTAATATCTCGATATAACGTCCTTCTGATAACTCGTGTATTCTTTCCTGGACATCGGGTACAATCGTTTCAACAACACTGCTGATTGAGTCTATAAGCTGTGCTTATAAGGACAACAATATACTGCGGTATTATTTTAATTGTTTTTAGTGCTCTTTACAAGGCCAGCTCAACAACACAGAACATCCGTGTGTTTTTTTGCATTTTTTTTGAAAATCCCGTGCCCGTCTGGTATTATACCGCGTTCTGCAAGAGAGTTAAGGCATGTGTAGCGTTTTGCCGGGGTCATAAACCGTGAGTTTTTATTGTAACTATTTGATAAAAAAGGACTTGAGTAATTCCGATGGAAATAAAGCCCTTTAAGGCATTCAGGTTTGACCGTTCGGTTGTGGGCGATGCCGGCGACTGCATTTCGCCTCCATACGATGTTATCGATGCCGACATTCAGGCCAAACTCTATGAGAAAAACAAATATAATGTCGTCCGGATTATCAAGGGCAAAACATTTTCCGGTGACACCGCAGAAAACAACCAATATACCCGCGCGTTGGAATTCCTGAATACCCTTATCGAAACCGGTGCCCTCAAGTTCTGTCCGCACGAGGCCATATATGCCTATATTCAGGATTTTAGTATAGGTTCTCAAAACTTTCGGCGAAGCAGTGTCATCGCCCTGGGGAAACTGGAGGAATTTGGTTCTGGCGTTAGGCCCCATGAAAAAACTCTCGACGCTCCAAAGGCTGACAGGCTTAAACTTATGCGTATAAAAGGTGCCCAACTTGGCCAGATATTTATGCTCTACGACGACCCCGAAAGGGTTGCCTGCGGGATAATGGACAAGACAGCAGCCAAACCGGCCTTGATAGATTTTACCGACGACGATGGTGTGCGGCACAAGCTCTTTGTGATTGAAGACAGTGGTGCCATCCAGGCAATTGTCAAAATGATGGCTGACAAGATGATGATTATCGCTGATGGTCATCACCGATACGAAAGCTCTTTGAGCTATTATAAGGAAACACAGAATCCGGCTGCGGCGTATAGAATGATGACCTTCGTCAATATGCGTAACGGGGGCCTGGTCATTTTCCCAATCCATAGACTTATCAGTCGTGTGCCCGGTTTCGATATCGCCAAGCTCATAGAACAAATGAAAGGTATTTTTGATGTAACTGAATATAAATTTACCGTTATTGATGATAAAAGTGTGGCCAAACAGGGAATGTTTAATTTTATGAAAAGCTGCTTTGAACAAGGCAGAAACTCTTTTGGCATTTACGCAGGCCAAGACGTATTTTATGTTGCCATCCTGAAAGACAGCAACACGATGGCTTTGGCCGAGCCACATATAAGCGCTGCTGCCAGAGGTCTTGACGTAAATATCCTGCACAAGCTTATTCTCGAAAAAGTATTAGGCATCGGCGCCGAGCAGTCAGCCAGCCAGAGTAACATCGAATACATAAAAGATACGGGAGACGGAATCAATAAGTCAATCGACAAGGTCGATGCGGGCCGAAGTCAGGTGGCTTTTTTTATGAACGCCACGAGAATCGAGCAGGTCAAAGCGGTAGCAGCCGCCGGTGAAAAGATGCCTCAGAAATCGACCTTCTTTTACCCGAAGATTTATACCGGACTTGTAATTAACAAATTGTAACTCAAACTGCCCGATGGTCAGTAAAGTGGTGCGATTAATCGCATCCTACGAACTACGAACCGAATTAACAGGAGTTAAGAAAATGGTAGACTGGAGAAACCCGCCGAAATTGTTTATCCCGGGTCCTGTGCATGTTTTGCCTGCTGTCCTTGAGCAACTGTCTCGACCGACCCTCGGTCACAGGGGCAAGGAGTATTCGCAACTGCATGCGGAGACTACGGATATGCTCAAGAAGATACTGTTTACCGAGCAGAATGTGTTTATCAGCACATCGAGTGCTTCCGGCATCTGGGAAGGCAGCATCCGCAACTGCGTCAAAACCGATGAGACCGTCCTGTGTACGATGTGCGGCGCGTTCAGCGATAAATGGGCGGGCATTGTGAAATCTTGCGGTCGAAATGTCGATGAGTTAAAGGTTGACTGGGGCCGGGCGATTACACCTGATATGATTGACGCCGAGCTCGCGACCGGCAAGTACGCCGCCGTCACCATGGTATATAACGAGACCAGCACAGGTCTTACGAATCCCGCGTATGAAATCAGCGAGATGCTTAAGGACAAATATTCTGACGTTCTCGTTTTTGTTGATGCGGTAAGTGCGATGGTTGGGCTGCCTTTGCATTTTGACAAGCTCGGCTGGGACGTGGTTTTCGCCTCGGTACAGAAGGCCTTTGCAATCCCGCCGGGGCTTGCGGTCTTTGCCGTCAGCGACAGGGCGATGGAGAAAAGTAAATCCGTTCCTGACCGCGGGTATTACTTTGACTTTCAGCAGTATGCCAAGAGCGCCGCCAAAAGTCAGACACCTATGACGCCTGCTATTCCACATATCATGGCTCTGAACTACCAGTGTACAAGACTGCTCGACGAAGGCATGGAAAACGTCTGGGAAAGGCACAAGAAGATGGCCGAATTCGTTCGCTCATGGGCAAAGGACAGCTTCGACCTGTTCTGCCCCGAGGCGTACGCTTCTGATACACTCACGGCCGTCAAAAACACCCGAGGCATCAATGTAGCCGAAACCATCAATGCACTTCAGGAAAAGCACAACACTATTTTCGGCAACGGGTACGGCAAGTTGAAGGAAGAAACCTTCCGCATCGCTCATATGGGCGACATCACCTTGGACGACCTGAATGAACTGTTAGGCTGGATTGACGAAGAGATTAAATAGTGTCTGCTTCAAGAATGACGACCTTTACGGTATGCTGTCTGAGACCGCCGTGATTTTTTTCCTCCAAAGTGCCAAACGGTTGTCACTGCCGGCGGCACCACACGTCCATTAAAATCTCGCGTTTTTATATACTGACATGCGGACAGATACACAGCGACAATCCTACTTTGATCTTATACCCGTTTGCCGGGCTGCCTCTAAAAAGGCTGTGGTTGCTGTGGCCATGTCCAATCCGGCATCGGGTATTTCTTAAGGAGAGGGGGGTGTTTGAAAGGTCGCCGGGCAATCAAGCAACTCGCGGCAAAAAAGGGACGAAGGGCCAAAGATATGCTTGTAATGTCCGAATTCAACGACCCCTTTTATGTCGGCTCGGAAACACAGTGTAAAAGTGCGGAGTGGGCCAGACAACTTTATCTGCTTCTTCGACCGAAACGGACGGTACACATTCGGAGATTACATTACTTCGCCCTGACTCAACCTCAGCATCGAAAGCCGAACGGTCGGATTTACACCAACACGGAGGCAAACTGGAAGTATCTGAAGTGTGCCTGCAAGTTCGCAAGATACCTGAATTTTCTGCCTTACGAAGCCTTCAGCGACCGAAGAAATCAATTGCCGGTTTCCCGGAAATGGCCCACCGTCAAATGCGACTATCCTTCCCAATGGCGCCAGCTTATGATAGAGACAATCTACAGATTCTGCAGATTGCATGTTACAGCCGTATTGGCAAGGCTTCTGCCGGTTCACATCGAAATCTGGGTTGAAAAGTCCACCGCAGCCGATCTGCTCCAGACTGTCGCCGAGAAATACAACATAAACATTGTAACAAGCATGGGTGAAATTTCACTGACCGCCGTCTGGCAGTTTATCAAGCGCATCTCCGACTGCAATAAACCTGTCCGCATTTTCTACATAAGCGACTTTGACCCTGCAGGGGAAAACATGCCGGTGAGCGTCGCAAGAAAAATCGAATTCATCCTCCGACAGCTCAGGCACAGCAGAAAGCCCGATGTAAAATTGAAACCTCTAATGCTGACCCGCAGGCAGTGCAAAAAATTCAATCTTCCCGGTATCCCTCTTCCTGAAAGCAGCCTCAAAACCTATTCCTTCACCACGTATCACGGCCGAGCCGTTACCGAGTTGCACGCGCTTGAAGTGGCCCATCCGGGCTACGTCAGCAAGTTCGTTGACGACCAGTTGAAGGGCTACCTTGACCTGCCGAAGATAACCCATGCCGCCCAAATCGCCAATAATGCGATGGCTCAACTGTCGGAGCAGATTGGGGCCGTTATCGAGAAAAATACCGACCTCGCCATCGTATTCAGGGCCATGGAAAAGCTCCTTTCCCAAAGCAGCCTTATGGCCGATTGCGATGCCGACGGACCATGGCTGCTCGATTCGTACAGAGACTACATGACACAATTAGCCGCATACCAGTTGCACAGGCTCAGATAATGCGGACAAAAAAGAAAACAGGGCCAATTATTATATTGGCCCTGTTTGGCTTCTGTGACATCATCGTTTGTCGTCAGTCCTGTACAGGCTCAGAAGTACCCACGGTCACGACCCGTCCATCGGAAAGTGTGTAGATCGCTTCAAAGTACCTGTACTTTATTCCATCCTCGACGAAATCGTGTTCAGGTTTATATACTTTCTCATACTGACCTTCCTTATTCAATTCGTGAATTTCATCGAACTGCTCTTTCAGTTCCTTCCGCAGCTTTGTTTTGTCGATCTCCAACATCCCAAGGCAGTTTTCCGGATCACCACCGTATGCAAACTCTTCCCCGTTGGAAAGAGTGGCCTTCCAAATACCGGGCTTTACTTCCCTGGTTTTGCCCTGCTTGTAGAGCTGATAGAATTCAGCCATGGCTTTCTTCGCATCTCCTTCATTTTGTATATTGTCACCAGAGGTTGAGACACTCTTTGTTATCGTATGCGAATACACTGTTTCCGGATACTCGAATGTGGCCTCAAATATTGTAATAACATATTTTGCTGCCTTGGTGGCACCGTAGCTCAAAGGAAGCATCACTGCAATCACAAGTGCTGCAGCTATGGCTACACGACGAATAGAAACCGAGCCATCATCCGGAATAAACCATCCCCGTATAACCGATCTTTTGTTGGTGTCAGTTAACGTTATACCATCTTGTAATCTTTCGAGCAGACCCTCGTGTGGTGCTGACTTTGGCGCATTTCGAAGGTATCGCTCAATCTTCTTTTTACTGTTCATGACATTTCTCCTTTCGCAATCAAGTGCGTTTGTTCTTGTTCAAGCTCATTTTTGCGTAACACGTAACTCAGATCTGAGATATTTCAAGACTTCGCGAAGTCTGTACTTAACCGTACTGGTCGCCACATTTAGCACCACAGCGGTTTGGCTTAGAGACAGGCCCTGGTAATAGTGCAGATGCACAACCAGTCTTTTGGCTTCATCAAGTTGCTCTATCACCTCGTACAACCGAAGTGCTTCATTTCTATCAGCGGCACTTGCGAATGGCCCGGGATTATGGTCCACACATTCTTTCCACCACCGGCCGGACACACTTTGAACACGGCCCTTTTTGCGCTGCCAGTCGAGGTAGGTGTTAAAAGCAATCCTGTAAGCCCATGTCGAAAACCGGCTTTGTCCACGAAAATCGGACAGTGACACCCATACCTTTGAAAAGGTTTCCTGTGTCAGGTCTTCAGCGTCCGCCCTGTGACCGCAAAGACGCTGCAAATAGCTGAAAATGTCTTGATAGAACATCTTCAGCAACTCATCCGCGGCCTTTCTGTCACCGCGTTTTGCACGTTTGCAAAGCCCTTTAACTTGCCTGCTCATACCTGTCCTCGAAGTATTCATTCTTATTTTTCCGTCAGGGCATATATATAGACGAAAAATATGCTTTGCCTGGACAAACGCTTTGTGGCGAAATTCCGTATAGCACGGTTGTAGAAAAATCCTTATGACCAATTATTGCATATTCGGGGCCAAAATGGTAAACTTGCATGATTAAAAGTTCGATATTTGAATTTTAGGAGTTTTTGGCAGATGGGCAAAAATATAGCGATAGCAGGTGTTACCGGTGCGGTCGGGCAGGAATTTCTTAAAATCTTAGCTGAGCGGGATTTCCCTATCGATTCGTTGAGAGTATTAGCCAGCGAACGCTCTAAAGGCAAGAAAATCGAATTTAAGGGCAAAGAGTACACTGTAGAGCTTCTGAGCAGGGACAGCTTCGATAATATCGATATTGCTCTTTTCTCTGCAGGTGCGGCCCGCAGTAAGGAATTTGCCCGGGCCGCCGTCGAAGCCGGCGCGGTTGTTGTGGATAACTCTTCTGCGTTCAGAATGGACCCGGAGGTGCCTTTGGTCATCCCAGAGATAAACCCGGAGGCAATCGGCGGGCACAAGGGCATAATCGCAAATCCGAACTGCTCGACAATCATCGGCATCGTGCCCGTCTGGCCGCTGCACAAGGCCAACCCTGTGAAACGCATGGTAGTCAGCACCTACCAGGCCGCCAGCGGAGCCGGCATGGGCGCGATGCTTGAACTTGAGCAGCAGGCAAGGGAAATCTTAGGCGGCAAAGAGCCGACCTGCAACGTTATCCAATATCCCCTTGCCTTCAACGTGTTCAGTCACAACTCGGCGCTTGACGAGAACGGCTACAACCTCGAAGAAGTGAAGATGGTCAAGGAGACCAGGAAAATCTTTAACTGCCCGGACATCGCCATCACCTGCACCTGCATCCGGGTACCAGTTCTGCGGGCACACTGTGAAAGCATCAATCTCGAATTCACAGACCCCATCACACCGCAGCAGGTAACTGAGTTGTTAAGCATGGCGCCGGGCGTAAGCATACTCGATGACCGCGAAAACAATCGCTTTCCTATGCCTATCGATGCAACCGGCAAGGACGATTGTCTCGTCGGGAGAATCCGTCAGGACTTTTCCATCGCGGATAACCGTGGAATAAATCTCTGGGTCGCCGGTGACCAACTCCGAAAAGGTGCGGCACTTAACACCGTTCAGATTGCCGAAAAACTGCTCTGATCTGGCCGATGGCTGTGCGCAATATAAAACTTACGATTCATTACGATGGAAGCAGCTACCACGGCTGGCAGGCCCAGCCCGGCCTTCCGACTATCCAGGAAGAGCTTACCGGCGCAATTGCCAGGCTCACCGGTAAGCAGGTCATCGTCAACGGCGCCAGCCGGACCGACGCCGGTGTAAGTGCGCTGGGCCAGGTTGCCAACATCAAGATTGACACGCCCATCCCGACGGAAAACCTCGCAAAGGCCCTTACTGAAATCCTGCCCGATGATATCGCCGTTGCCGAAGCCGCTGACGTCTCAGACGACTTCGACGCCATAAGCCTGGTAAAGAGCAAACTCTACCGCTACACGGTTTACACCGGACCGACACCACCGGTCCTGCAAATCAGGCACTGCTGGCACCTGCCGGTAAAGCTTGATGTGGCTGGTATCAATAAAGCCGCCAGGCTTCTTGTCGGCACGAACGACTTCAAGTCGTTCGCCTCCGCAGCGGACAGGCGCCAAAGCTCCGTCAGGACTATTACGAATTGTCGAGTCAAGGCCGACGGCGAGTGGATATATATTGATGTCGAAGCCGACGGTTTTTTGTATAATATGGTCCGCAATATTGTTGGAACACTTGTCGAAATTGGTCGTGGGCGTTGGAAGCCCGAAAAGATAAGCGAAATCCTTGAAGCCAAGGACCGCATCGCAGCAGGCCCGATTGCGCCCGCCGCCGGATTGTGCCTGATGCGAATTGATTATTAACCCTGGCTATATACTATTGGCCAAATACTGACGACTAATATGAAAATCGTTCACATAATAACCCGGCTCATACTTGGTGGAGCGCAGGAGAATACGCTGATTACCTGCAAGCTCCTGACTGAGCGAGGCCACGATGTGACGCTCATAACAGGCCCCGCCCTCGGGCCGGAAGGTCAGCTTTTCCAGCAGGCCCTGAGCCAGAAGTACAAAGTTATCGTGGTTGATAAGATGCGCCGCGCCATACACCCACCTTATGATGCGATTAGTTATATGCAAATCCAAAGGTACCTCAAGCGTATACAGCCCGATATTGTTCATACTCACTCGGCTAAGGCCGGCATATTAGGGCGTTTTGCCGCACACAGCCTGAAAGGAAAGCTGCCGGGCAAAGGTCAAAATTTTCCACACGTCGTTCATACCATCCACGGCCTGGCCTTTCATCCTTACCAAAGCAATTGGCTGAACAAGTTCTACATTGCTATCGAAAAGGCCGCCGCCCAAAAGACGGATGCCATCATATCCGTTGCCGATGCGATGACGGAAAAGGCCGTCGCCGCAGGATTGGGCCGCGCCGAAGATTTCACCACCGCCTACTCGGCCATCGAGGAAAACGATTTCCTTAAAGCTCCCAGCCCGGAAGAGATAAGAAGCTTTCGGCGCAAGTACGGCATAAGCCAGCAGGCTGTCGTTCTTATCACTATTGCTCGTCTGTTTGAGTTGAAGGGCCACGAATACATAGTTGAATCAGCGCGCCGCCTCTCGCCTCGCTACGAAAATTGTGTGTGGCTTTTCGTTGGTGACGGTAATCTGGCCGGCCAAATTAAGGCCGACATCCACTTGGCCAACCTCGGCTACAAATTCAGATTCGCAGGCCTGCTCGGCCCCGAACAGATACCCTTGGCCATTCACGCCTCTGACATCCTCGTCCACTGCTCGCTTCGCGAAGGCTTAGCTCGCGTCCTGCCCCAGGCAATGCTGTGCGGCAAACCCGTTGTCAGCTTCGATATTGACGGGGCAAAAGAGATTGTAAGCAGGCAAACCGGTTTTCTCGTCGAGCCGGAGAACATTGAACAGTTAACACAAGCGTGCGAAGAACTGGTGACGCATCCTGATCTGAGAGAAAAAGTTGGCGAAGCAGGAAGAAAGTTCGTAAAGGAAAAATTCGCGCCCGAAACAATGGTCGATACCATCGAGTCAGTCTATCAAAAATTAGTCGGCTGAACCTTTTCAATTTCAATTGTTATGTGGATGAGTTCATAGTTATGTCGGGATTTTGGTTCGAGCAAAGAAAGGTCAGAAATGAATCGATACAAAGTAGATTTTGAGTCGAAAGCATGGGAAAGGCTGGCGGAAGGTGTCAGATTCAAGGTTTATGAGCAAGATGGGAAAAAGCTGCGATTGGTAGAGTTTAGCAAAGAGTTTGTTGAGCCGGATTGGTGCATCAAAGGCCATATCGGCTATATCCTCCAAGGGCAAATGGAGATAGACTTCGATGGAAAAGTAATTTTATTCGGTCCCGGCGACGGCATCTTTATATCGGCAGGCCAGGATCACAAACACAAAGGTCGAGTTCTTACAGATATGGTGAAGGTGATTTTGGTGGAAGAGGGAATATAAAATGGATCACGTAAAAGAGATTAAGTATCCTGACGGATTCGACTGGCAGGGCTGGGTTGACCGCTGGGATAAGATGCAACAAAGATATATTGTGAGGCGAACCGAAAGATTCGAGGTTATGGGGCATTTGGTCCGAGAGACTCAAGATTCCATTAAACGAATTGTAGATCTCGGCTGTGGCACAGGAAGTTTGATGTTGGAAATGCTTAAAGCATTCCCGAATGTAGAATTAACGGGAATTGATTTCGATCCTACTCTTTTACCATTGGCTCAGAATAGGCTGACTAAATTCGGCGGCAAGGTTACCCTATTGCTGGACGATTTGAGAGAGGATAAGTGGTTGAAGCATTTTCATGAGCCGGTAGACGCCGTAGTATCTGCAACGGCATTACACTGGTTCAAGCCAAACGAACTTGCCGACTTGTATGGTAAAATTGCCAAAATATTACGCGTTGGTGGAATCTTTCTAAATGCCGACCACGTAAGTAGTGAAAATAAGCAGATTCAACAGGCCTGGGAGAAACATCGAGAAATGATGCTTAATCAGCAAAAAGATGAAGTTGGGGAAGAATGGGAAGCTTTCTGGGACGAGTATATGGCCGCGTTGGGGCTTGAGGCCCGCCAGGTTAATCAACGAGTGCTGAACAATTGGGAACGGGCTGTGGAAGAAGGGATGCCTCTTGGCTGGCACTTTGACAGATTGAAAGCTGCTGGATTTACGAGCATTGATTGTTTTTGGCGATGTGACTGTGATGCAATTTATGGCGGCATTGTCTCTGACAGGAAAGATTAGCGATTCAAGGAAATAAGCCCGTATTGATATAACCCGATAAAAGGCGCAAGATTCATGGGATTCGAACTGGTTTAAAGGGTTGGATGACAAGGAAACTGCATTTTTTATAGTGTGTTAGAGCACTTCAAGTAAGGCATGGAAAGAACTCTAAAATCCAATATATGGAAGCTGTATGTCATAAAGGCACTTCGCTGGTTTATGCTGGTTATGCCGATTATTGTCCTGTTCTTCCAGGAAAACGGGCTTTCGATGTGCGAAGTGTTCATATTGCAGTCCGTTTTTTCGATAGCTATCGTGGTGTCGGAAGTACCCTCCGGATATCTTGCAGACGTCATCGGCAGGAAAGTTTCGATAGTCGCCGGCTGCATCCTGGCATTCGCAGGATTTGCGGCTTACTCGTTATCGTATGGTTTTTGGGGATTTCTTATTGCAGAACTGTTCCTTGGATTCAGTAGCAGTTTTATTTCCGGCGCAGATTCGGCAATGATATATGACACCCTGCTTGAGGTAGGAAGCGAGGATGAATATAAAAAAATAGAGGGCAGGATGCTCTCTGTCGGGAATTTTTCGGAAGGGGTAGCAGGGCTTATCGGAGGTTTTCTGGCAGTGGTTAGCTTGAGAACGCCGTTCTATTTCGAGGCGGCGATTACCTTCTTTTCGATACCGGTGGCACTTAGCCTTGTAGAACCTGCAAGGCACAAATTCGATAATTCCGAAGGCAGCGTGAAAAGCATTTTGAGGATAGTGAAGTACTCTTTACATGAGCATGCCGAAGTCAAATGGTTGATAATATATTCGGCCCTTGTTACTGTTTCGACATTAACAATGGTTTGGTTTATCCAGCCGTATTTGAAATTGGTCGGTCTTCCACTGGCACTTTTCGGAGTTGTCTGGGCGGCGCTGCAATTTTCTGTAGGGATATTTTCCTTCTATGCCCACAAAATTGAATTATTCGTCGGCAGAAAAGCTACCTTGATCTCGCTGATAGTGTTAACTGTGATTGGATATTGTCTTTTAAGCATCTTTCAGTCAATCTGGGCGATAGGCTTTATATTGATATTCTATTTTGTCAGGGGCATAAGTTATCCGGTGCTGAAAGACTATATCAACAGAATAATAACCTCTGATATAAGAGCAACGGTACTATCGGTAACGAGCTTGGTTAGGAGGTTGATTTTTTCGATATTCGGGCCAATCATAGGCTGGATATCCGACCTGTATTCATTAAGTACGGCGCTTGCGCTTTGTGGCATAATTTTCTTGTTCTGGGGAAGTATTTCGTTATTACTATTACACAGACATAAGGCATTATAACGAAATACCATATATGGTAATATAGGAAGTCATTAGTTATGAGTGATAATTTAAAATCTTGCTGGCAGAATTGTTTTATATCTGATGATAACAAGGACGTGGAACTGGCTCAAATCGATGCGATGCAAGATTCCATAGCACCATTAAATGATGACATTGTTAGCATAAGGGGGCTTATCACAGGTTTTGAGTCATGTTATCACGAGGCCGACAAGCAGGCTGAGCTGATTATCAAGGCGATAGGCTCAGGCCGCGCCCCTGCCGATTCCGGCGAACGACCGCCTAAGCGAAAGGCAGAACTGCGAAACTCTCGCGATATTCTCTTGGCGTGGTGCGAAGATAGATTTGATGAAGTCGAGGCCAGAGATGTTGGCGGAATATCAGCCGATGAGCTGGTCGGTTTCATTGGTAATCGTACTCCTCTCAAACTCTGGCAGGTCCAGCGAGTGGTTGACAAAACAACTTTTGCCCTGGATCCATCCCAACCATATCACAACTTGGCCTTGAACGTAGGAGCCGATGGCGAGCAACTCGCTGAACCTGTCAGCCAACATTACAAAGACCATTCAGATTTTCTCACGCAGACCATTGAAACTGTCATACATGACACCGTTGGTGGCCGAAAAGCTCAAATCTCGCTCGCTATAGCCATTGACCGTCTCCAGCCGTGTAATTGGAACTTCCTCCGCAATCTCATAATCATCCTCAAGGCCGTCGGCGGGGACCTGCAGCCGGATAAGCCCTTTGCCTGTTGCGAGCGAAACGTCTTGCTAGCGCCTCTCGGCGAAAGACTGAAAATTATTTCAAACACGCTTAGGGTCTTCCGGCAAGGCAGAGAAACAGATAAACAGATAGATGGCAATATTCTTGCCCTTTTGGGTGCCGGCACTGAAGTAAAGCGTTGGCTTGCGGCTTCTTTGGATAAGACCATAAGATTGCAATTAGATCCTGAAAATGTGAAACTAATGTCTGAATGGGTAGAAAAATGGATAGAAACATTGAAGAATTAATTTCCTATTGTGGTCTCATCTGCCAGGGTTGCGCTATCTATTTGGCAACAAAAGAAGAGGACGAAGAAAAAAGATACAAAATGAGAGTTGATATAGCGCAGCAAATTCAGAAGCACTATGGCCAGGAATGTAAACCGGAAGACGTCACCGATTGTGATGGGTGCAAGCCAGACACCGGCAGGCTATTTTCAGGGTGTAAGACGTGTCATATCAGAAGATGTGCAATCGAAAAAGGGCTTGAGAATTGCGCACATTGCAACGAATATGCCTGCGACAGGCTCAAAGAGTTCTTTGTTAAGGACCAGGAAGCCAAAACACGGTTAGACTTCATAAGAAACAACCTCTAATTATCCTTGGATAAGGACAAAAACATGAGAAGTTACAGAAAAGAGTTGTGGTTTAATGCAAGAAGCAGACGGGAATTTATCAATATCACACCTGATGTCGAAACATGCCTTGCTGAAAGTGGTATCCGTGAAGGTTTCGTGCTTTGTAACGCAATGCACATTACCGCCAGTGTCTTCATCAATGATAACGAGTCCGGCCTGCATCATGACTTCGAGGTCTGGCTTGAAAAGCTCGCCCCCGAAAAACCATACTCCCAGTACCGCCATAATGGCTACGAGGATAACGCTGATGCACATCTTAAGCGTACTGTTATGGGTAGAGAGGTCGTTGTGGCCGTAACTGACGGCAGACTCGACTTTGGTCCGTGGGAGCAGATTTTCTACGGCGAGTTCGACGGCAAACGAAAAAAACGCGTCCTTGTAAAAATTATCGGCGAATAGAAAGCGAGCCTCTCTGTGATGAGCATGCTTACATTTCTTGCAAGTGCCGTCGTGATATCACTGTCCGGTGTAATGGCTCCCGGCTCCGTAACAGCCGCCACGATAGCACAGGGCACACGCTCAAAAAACGCCGGTGCACTAATCGCCATAGGTCATGCCATTATAGAAATCCCGCTTATATTCCTTCTTATACTCGGTTTTGGTGTTGTTCTTAAGAGCCAGAAAACTCAAATTGCCATCGGCATTGCCGGCGGGGGGGTACTGCTGTGGATGGCGGCGCAAATGTTGCGTGACCTTCGAAAAGCCGAGTACACCGCTGCAGAGGGCTACAAGAGGAGTCCTGTACTGACAGGCCTTATCCTTTCTGTAAGTAATCCGTATTTTCTGCTGTGGTGGGCAACTGTCGGGCTTAATCTTGCGATGAAGGCACAGTCGCTCGGTGCGATTGCGCTGGTGCTTTTTGCCGTTGTTCACTGGCTCTGCGACCTCATATGGCTGTACCTGCTCGCCTGGGCAAGCTTCAAAGGTTCTACGTTGCTAAGTCCTCGCAGACAGAAAATCGTATTTGGAATCTGCGGGACCGCTCTTGTTTGCTTCGGCTTGAAATTCATCTATGATGCTGCTGGGCTATGGCTAAATTCTTAAATAATTTTAGCAGTCGTTTGAATACTTTTTAGTATCAAATTCTAACCGTTATCTTGAGACTTTTGGCCAACTTCTTGCGAGAAGTTCTTTTCCATATACCGCACAGAATCTTCCACATACTTTTGCAGCCTACATATACGCTCTTCGATGTTTTTCGCAAAGCCCACAGTATAGTCTGCAAAAGGCTCGGGAGATTTTAAGTGGATTTTCTTGACGGCCTCTGCAATACCCTTAAGCAAGGGAATGATATCATTGGTAACCCACTCCGGGTCGGGGCAACACTCTAAAACTCCATCGAGGATATCGCTGCTTAGCTTACATGCTTTGTAAGCCCAAATGCCATCTTTCGAGTTTGTCGCCACTTTGGTCATAGCATGACCCTTAGCGACAAGTAATTCGAGGCTCATATCACCCTATTTCTCCACTCTGGCAGCAAAGCACCGTCAAGCGGCTCGTGGCCGCCAAAACCAATTCAAACACCATTTTAAATCCCCTTTAGTATAAAGTCTAATACCTTTTTTGTCAAGGACTTATTTCCGATTTTTATATTTTTTCGTTCTAATTTGTTCAGTGGGAAAAATGACTTTAAACTCCTCTTGGCTCATTAGGGACAGGTTTACATAAAGGATCCTGCCATAGGAATGAAAGATCATGCTCCCAATCGGTCTCAAGTTGTTCTAGTGAGTCCCGAGCTATAGCCTCAGCCGCTCGGAGCTTCTGTACTAATCCAGTTAGTATAGGGGCTACTTCCGTTAACAGCTTCTGGATAAGGCTTCTCCACTCTTCCGCACGCTCCGGATTCTTTACTTTGTTAATCTTTCCGTAGTAGAAATCGTGAATATCGCGTTTAACGACCCCAGGCATCTTTTTGCAAAAAACATCCATTTTAATGATAACATTATTATGCAACTCCTCGGATAGTGAAGCAAGCACTTGATAGACCTGAATCGCCTCTGGAATCAACTGGTAATCCCGATTCAAAGGTTCCCATGACCTAACGAGACCTGAAATAATACCCTGATCGCGTCGCATTTTGCTAAGATGCTTCTCAACCACATCTGGGCTAAATATGAGCTCTATTTGCATATCTCGTTCGTGTGAAAGAAGAATATCCACCAAGTAATGGATTGTCCGCAACATCGTTCTAGCCATTTTAGTGGCAACAGTCGTACCGTTAGCATGCATAACAGTCAAATGTGCACACAATGGATACCTTAACCGCGGGTTTACCGCACTCACCACCATTCTATTAGCATTCTCATTGTTCAGATAACGGTCCCCTTCAAGGGGAACATTGCGCCACCGCGCCAAGCTTAAGAAGAACAAAACGATTGCCGGAACGGTAAGGATTAGAAGTACATACCATAACTTTGGCGCCTGCCAGAGCACAAGCGAGTAACTGAGGACTATGCTTAGGATAGTCAAAAAGAGGTTAATTTTTGGAGATAATCGCTTCAACCACATATTGACTCTTTTCTGCCAATACTCCACTACTTTTCACAAACACTTGTCATCAGCTCGTATTTAATCCTTTTAAACAGCATCATTTTTATGAGCACAAATAATCTCAATGTCTGCGAATTATAGCTAAAGTGTGAGCAATTGCAATATTTTTTTCTCTCTTTTTTAGGCCTTAAAAATGGTTTTATATTATATTACCTAAGTTCTTTATTTGCAAGGTGTTGCGCAAGACAGAACATTTTCCACTGTAAATAATCTTGTTATCGTCTATTCATCGCTCGCCTGCTCCGGCAAACTGGTTCCGTATTCTAATATCTCTTTCAGTGTGTGGGCGGCCAGCTCTTTATTTTGGGCGGCGAAGATTGCCGAAAGCCGCGGTGGTGTTTCATCGTCGTCCCGGGCGAAGCTTGCCTTACTAACGGCCTGGGAAATATCGGCAAGTGTTATATTGGCGCCGTCTGTCGCCGGCGTATAACCGGTCCGAGGTTCGGCCGTGCGAAACAAAAGCCCCGCACTTGTCAGATGCTCCAATATCCTCTCGCCGAAGTCGGCGGGCAGATTCAACCTGCTGCATATCACCTCCACCGATACCGGCGCCTGTTTTTCCTCGAAGGCCCTTAGAATATATTCCAGCATCCTTACAGCCGTGAAATCATTGGCAATGAAATACTCGTTGGTCTTGTGCATCTTTGCGATCTCGGCGGCGTCAAGGGTTTTCAGATGCTGGGTGGTAAACGTAAGCTGCAAACCAAAAAGGACTATCAGCCACGTAACATAAATCCACAGCACCCCCAAAGGAATAAGGCCTAAAATACCGTAAACAGCCTGGAAAGGTATAAACTTTGTCACGTATATGCGAAACACCAGCTTGGCGCCCGTCCATATCAAGGCCGCCACCGCCGCCCCCCAAAGTGCCGACCAGGCGCTGACCCTCGTATTGGGCAAAACAAAATACAAGAAGAATAACGCCAGCACGCTGATTAGATAAGGCAGAACCGGCTGAATGTAGCCGCCTACTCCACTTTGAATCCGGCCGGCCAATGCGGAGTGCGTACTTGCGTAAAATCCTAATCCCAAGAGCAAAGGCCCAAGCGTCAAGAGCGCCCAGTAATTGACGATACGATGAACAAAACTTCGCCCTTGCATAACGTGCCAGATACTGTTAAATGCCCTTTCAATCGTTGTCAATAGTCCCAGCGCCGCCCATATTACAATCACAGCGCTGAATAAAGTGATGGAACCCTTATCCAGCCCCGCGATGAACCGCTCTGTTATCTCGTCGATTTTGCCGGTAATCTTAATGCTTTTGGTCTCATCTTCGGCGTCGGAGTATTCAATATTATCGAGGTGGGCCTGCCTGTAGAAAAAGTCCTTCACCCTTTCTCCCACATCCCGATATGCGGGGAAAATCTGAAACACCATCAGCATCACAATCGCCAGCGGGACGATACCGAAAACCGTATGATATGAAAGTGCAGCCGCCTGCTGGCCGGAGCGGTTCCGCCTTAAAAGCCTCGCGCAATGCGGCCAGAGCTTTAATTGGAATACCGCGAACCTGCCCCACCTGCCCAGTTCTTCGGTCGGAATTGTTAAGATATTCTTAAACATAGACTGTTCCCAAAAAAGACCTAACTGTATTTAATCGGCTGCTCTTAACTCCTACTTCAGTACTTTCTCTAATAGTTTTAGGCCCTGTTTGATAGCTTCGGTCTCGAGCAGCTTTTGGATATTTATCTTTGGCTTGTCCACGGTTCCTTCAATGGGAAGCGTTATCCTGTCAGCGGCACTTTCGCCTGTTCTAACCGTTTGGCCGCCTAATCTGTACGGCAGCGTTACGTTCATATCGAGGCGTTTGTCCAGGCCGATGACACCGGCAAAATTTATCGGATTGTCGCCGACATTGATTTGCATGTCGTCGTAACGCAGAAATCCCTTTTGCAAAACAAATCTCGTCGGCAGCATCGTCATGTCCACGCCGCGTCCGCCTGTTACCGATACGATCTGCCCCAACAAATCCGATGCCTCCAGACGCATCCGGTCTATGCCTACGGTGCCGATGACTACCAGGTCGTCCCTGGTGGCAACGGCAAGGGGGATGCTGAGTTTCTCACAGTGAAAATCCGCTACCCCGCGAACGTTTACCGCATCAGCGAAAATCGGATTGAGATACATCAGCATCTGCCTACTTGTCTCGTCGTTGATATTAACCTTCTCTATTATCCGCATCGGTCCTGATGTCTCCAGCAGCATGGGCTTTTCCTTGAAGTTGACCTTTGCCGCCAGATTCAGTTTGCCGTTGTTGACGGGCGCCGAAAACGGCTCAATGGTAAGCAAGCCCTCCTTCACCCTAATCTCCATCTCCGCCGGCCCGAAGTTCAGCCCTTTATATGAGGCCTTGTCAAAGCCGAATTTCGCAGCAGTATTCATATTCGCAAGAAGTGCTCCCTCTTCGTCCGGGGCATATTCCGATTCAATCTTGATATTACTGGTGCGTTTGCCCTCCATTTGGAGCCCCTCCGGAATAAACGTACCGGCTACCGTACTCACCGCCGCAAGGTCATAGTCGGCTTTGATTTCGCCGCTCAATTTGGTTTTGTCCGGCGTGCCGGTCTGCGTCAAATTGCCGGTAACATCTATATGCGAGCTGTCAATCCGCAGGTCCTTAATCTGGCATGTCTTTTCGGCAAAATCCAGGAGCACATCTGCAACAATACTCACCAGTTTGTCTTCAAAAGGTTTTCTGTCCGGCTGGGCTATCCTGACGTTGGTAATTTGTGTTGAGTCGGTTGCCACACGCAGGCGCCCTTTGTCCTTACTGACCGAAAGGTCCGACTTTAATTGGCCGCTTATCACCACCCCTTCCGGAAACGACTTAAACAACGCGACAAATGGCTGGGCCTTTTTCAAATCGATGTCCGCTTCAATCCCCAATCCAAGCTCCTGCTTGGCCTCTTTACCTAATGGCACAACCGAATCTGCAATTTTCACCTGTCCCATGTCCGCCGTCGTTTGAAATGAACCGATATTCAGGATGTCCTTGTCCGTATCGATACCAAGTTCAAAATCCATTTTAACAGAAGTAGCAGGCGTCGCTTTTTTGCCATCGCTCACAACAAAATCTTCGATTGTAGCCTGGCCACGGACCGTTATTTTTTCGTCGTCGAAGGATACCTTCCCCGTCTCTTGGGCCTTACCTGCCAACATGTAATCACCAAAATCAGTAAATTGTCCGGCAAATTCCTGCAAGCCGGCAAGGTCTGCAACTGCAACGTAGTCAACCGAATTTATCCCACCCGTACAGTCAACCGTGCAAAACGACGAAGTCAAGTTGAGCTTGTCAATAATGATGTTCTTGTCGTCGGAAGATATTTGCGCATCCATTTTGATTGGCTCGGCAATCATTGCCTTTTTGCCCCGAATATCCTTCTTAAAGCCTGACAGGACGGCGCTTGCCTGCAGCTTTTCGAATCTGCCGTCGTCGATTTTGGCGGTGATGTCGCCGTTAAGTATGCCGGCGGCGTCTATGTCCTTGCCCGCCAGCGCAAAAAACGGGCCAAGCGTCTCCAGGTGGAGGTTGTCAACTTTCGCTGTAAAATCGCCGCTGGTTTCCTTTAGTGTCCAGCTCTTTTTGGCCGACGGGGTCAAATTTCCCTTCGCGGTGATTTTCGATTCGGTCCGGCCGTCGGCTACCGCCAGCGCCACGTCAAAAGTCGATTTTTTCCCCAACGGATTCAAGTCCAGCTTCGATTCTATGTTGCTGACTTTCAGACCCTTTGCGTCCTTGTCTTCAGGTGTCGGATTTATCGTTAAATCACCCCCTTTTACGGTAAGGTCAACTTTTGCCAGAGCCAGTCGGCCGGTCCTTTCTTTCCTTGCAGAAGCCTTTTTGTCCGATGGTGTAGGCGCCCCGGTTCTATCTTCGGTCTCTTGGGCGGCATTAATTACCACCCGAGGTTCATCAATCAGAGTTTCACCAAGCGCCACGATCCCGAGCAGTAATGGCGCGTAGTGAGGTTTGGTTGAAATCTCCTTAATCTTCGCTGAAGTTGTCCCGGCCTCATCTTCAAAGCTCAAATCCGTTACCCGAATTCCCTTAAGCCACCCCATCGAAAAATCGCCCATATCCACCCGGCCGTTGATAGAGCGGTTTATTTTACCGAGGATAAACCGTTTGCCGCTCTCGGAAGACAGATAAACCGGGATAACAAGAACGAGCAGCAAGACGAATGCCGCTGCAATTATTATAATCCGCTTAACCATCTTGATTTTGCCCGGACCCTTCCCGCCCGCCGCATTTACAGAGTCACCATCGGTACGCATTGTTCCGGCCCCCTTGAAAAGACCTTTTAAGATTTGCTGCTTTTGACCCGGCTTGTCAGATGCCCACTAAATGCCCACTAATAGAAAATCAGTCTAACATAATTTCATCCGACTTGGCCTTAACAACCGCATCTACTTTATCGGTGTATTCCTTCGTCAAATTGTCAATGTCCTTTTTGCCCTTGTCACGCTCATCTTCAGTGATAATCTTGCCCTTTTGCTCATCGTCCAACTGTTTATTGGCATCACGCCTTATGTTTCTGACGCTTACCTTTGTCTTTTCACCCATCTGCTTGACCTGCTGCTTAAGCTGCTTCCTCCTTTCCACGCTCAACGGCGGAATGTTGAGCCGAACAATCTTACCATCTGCAATCGGGCTAAGGCTCAGTTCACTGTTTCTGATCGCCTTTTCAACATCTTTCAGACTGGCCGGGTCAAACGGCTTAATGACTATAGTGGCCGCGGCGGGTGTCGCGATAGTCGCCAACTGCTTTAAGGGCGTCTTGTTGCCATAATAATCGACCATAAGGTTTTCCACGAGTCCGGTCGAGGCCCTGCCCGTCCGAACACTTCGCAGTTCGTTCTGCAAAAATTCCACCGATTTGACCATGTGTTGGGCGTGCTCTTCGACTATCTGTTTTACAGGCATCTCTCAAACCCCTGTTGTCATATTTTCCGAAAACTCATACTCTTTCTTTTGAGCTTCTATTTAGTTAAAACCGGTCAAAGCCCCGCGTAAAACGCGGGGCTAAATAACTTAAATATGTATGAAACCCCGCCCGCCGGGCGGGGCTAACTACTAACTATCTGTTGCTTTTGGCAACAGATACTAACTAATAAGCGTCCCGATGTCTTCGCCGCAAAGCGCCTTCGTTATGTTACCCTTCTTGAAAATATTAAGAACCACAATCGGAATGTTGTTCTCGCTGCAGAGGCTTATCGCCGCAGGGTCAATCACCCGCAGGCCCCTCTGCAAAACCTCATTATAACTGATCTTTTCTATCAGCTTTGCCTCGGGATTAGTCACGGGGTCATCCGTATAGACGCCGTCAACCTTTGTAGCCTTTATTATGACCTCCGCATCGAGCTCTGCCGCCCTAAGTGCCGCGCACGTGTCCGTTGAGAAGAAAGGATTGCCCGTCCCGCCTGCCAGTATCGCCGCTCTACCCAGTTCTAAGTGTCGCAGGCATCTGCGCCGTATAAAAGGCTCACAAATCGCCGCGACCTCAATCGCACTTAAAACCCTCGTCGGCTGGCCGAGCTTCTCTAAAGTTTCCTGCAGTGCACAGGCATTAATCACCGTCGCTAACATTCCCATATAGTCCGCCGTGTTTTGCGGAATGTGGCTTTGCTTTGAAAATGTCTCGCCTCGCAGGAAGTTCCCGCCGCCGACGACTATCGCAACCTGCGGGCCCAGCTTGCAAATCTGTGCGATCCTTTCTGCAATAGACTCAAGGGCCTCGCCATCGATTCCGAAGCCACCCGGCCGGCAAAAACTCTCGCCCGAAAGCTTCAACAACACCCGCTTGTACCTTATTTTCGCCATTTCACTTTTTTACCGCAGAGGTCGCTGAGTTCGCAGAGTTTATAGTGCTCTCAGTCAAGTTTTCCCGTTTGCTCGTGGGTAAGAACCTTTTCAACAACAGGTTACAATCTCACTCGCGGGAATTTTATACCCTTAAGGGTATAACTTCAATTTAGCCGATTTCAAATCGTGCAAATCTTTTTATCTTTGCATCGCCTCCTGCTTGCTTCGCCGCGCCGGCCAGCGTCTCTCTCACCGTCTTGCTGTCATCCTTCACAAAAGGTTGTTCAACAAGGCAGTTCTCTTTGAAGAACTTCTTCATTTTGCCTTCAACAATTTTGTCAATAATGTTTGCAGGCTTGTTCTTCATCTGTTCGGCGGCGATTTCCTTCTCCCTCTCTATTATTGCCGGGTCAATCGAATCGCTGTCAACCGCTACGGGCTTGATTGCCGTGATGTGCATTGCAATATCTGCGGCAGTCGATGACAAAGCTTTCGCCGCTTCGCCGGCGTCGGCTTCGATCTGGACCATTGCGCCGACCTTGTTATTAAAGTGAACATAAGTCCCGATAACGCCTGCGTCACCAGCACTGTACCTCGTAAAATCACCAACTTCAATCTTTTCTCCGGTCTTGCTCACCGCCTCTGTCAGTACCTCTGAAAACTTCCTGCCGTCAACAGACGTCTCCAGAATACTGCCAGGTCCCTCATCATTGTCGCAAGCCAACAGATACTTACCAAGCGCGTCCGCCGCTACGATGAAATCATCGCTTTTGGCCACAAAGTCCGTTTCACAGCAAAGTGTCGCCATAGCAGCAGTTTTACCTTCTGTATCTTTCTTGCACACCACCCTTCCTTCAGTTGTCTCTCTGCCCGCCCGCCTGGCTAATGTTGCCAGACCTTTCTTTCGCAAAAGCGCCATCGCTTCCTCTATGTCGCCACCCGTCTCGATAAGCGCCTTCTTGCAGTCCATCATACCCTGACCGCTCATCCTGCGAAGTTTCATTACCATCGAAGCTGCAATTTCCGCCATTTCTTCAAACTCCTGTTAAAACTAAAAACTCCATTTTTACCACAGATTTCGCCGAGAACGCCGAGATACTTTTATCAGTAGTCAGAAATCAGAAGTCAGGTGTCAGGTATCAGACTTTTCTGTCTTCTGTCTCTGGGATATTTTCTATCCCGGCGGTAAAACAATAACTAAAAACCGCAAACTTTAGGCCGGTCCGTTCTGTGGCGTTTCTTCTACCGCCTGAGCCCCTTGTGGTTCTGCTTCGACCGCCGAACCGGTGCCGACTTCGTCGGGCTCGGCACCGCTTTGGCCGGGTTGGTCGGCTTTTGCTTCCTGCTTCTCTGTAGCGGCACCGGCGCTGGCTAACGCCCGCCGCTTCGAATGACCACGGACACCAACCGCCGGGCCGCCGACACCTTTGAACATCGTCTTGCCCAAAGCTATGGCGTCGGCCAATTGCGAAAGCAAAATCTCAATCGCCTTGATCGAATCATCGTTTGCCGGGATCGCCACGTCAACCGTATCCGGGTCAGAATCCGTATCGATAATCCCGATAGTGGCAATACCCAGTTTCCTCGCCTCTCGCAAGGCGATGATTTCGTTCCTTGCGTCCACCACCACCACGACACCCGGCAGCCGGCTCATCTTGCGCACGCCTTCCAGGTTTGTCCTGATCTTGCGCATCTCGCGCCGAAGCCTCGCCCCCTGCTTCTTACTCTGGGCTGCAAGCTGACCGCTCGATTCCATTTCTTCCAATTCATCGAGTCTTTGCAGCCGAGACCGGATCGTGCGGAAGTTCGTCAGCATCCCCCCGAGCCAACGCTCACAAACATAGTGCATCCCGCACTTGCCCGCCGCCTCGGTCACCGGTTTTTTGGCCTGCCGCTTCGTGCCGACAAATACTACATCTTTTCCAGAAGAAACCACATCGATAAGGAGCTTTTTTGACACCAGCAGCCCCTTAAGTGTCTCCTTCACGTTAACAATGTGGATCATACCGCGTTTCCCGAAGAGATAAGGCTCCATCTTCGGATTCCAGCGGCTGACCGCATGGCCAAAGTGTACGCCCGCGCTTATCAGCTCACGAGCCAATTCCTTATTCACTAATACTGTACCTCCAAAGAATCACCTTTTCTTTCTACCCGGCTATCACGGCCATTGCACACGCGCCTTGGCCTGTAAACACCGTAAACTAATGCAACCCCTTCGTAATGTCCAACAAATTTTGTCAATTACGAAATTTTTTGCATTTTCACGAATCTTACGCCAAAAAATCCTTTAACAGGCCCGTTTTTTCATATAAATCTGCAGAACCGTAATATCAGCCGGGCTGATGCCGGCTATCCTGCCGGCTTGGGCAAGCGTGGCCGGTCGAAACGCAGACAGCTTTTCCTTGGCTTCGGCCCGGAGATGCGTTATACCCTCATAATCCAAATCAGCCGGCAGCTTTATATGCTCGAGATTCCTGAAACCGGCGATTTGTTTGGCCTGTTTGACAAGATAACCTTCATATTTTGCGTCAATGGTCGCAGCCCTGAGTACATCCGGCGGTAAATTCATTTTTTGGATGTCGGCAATATCAGCCAGGTTCTGCGCAAGTGGATTGTTTGGCTGCTTGAGCAGATGCCACAGACTTTGACCATTTCGCCTTGTTTTTTTGAGGTATTCGCTGAGTCTTCCGATATCCTCGACTTTTTTTTGAAACTTCGTCCATCTGTTGTTGTCAACGAGCCCAACATTCCGGCCGACAGGTGTTAATCTTCGGTCTGCATTGTCGGACCGCAGCGAAAGCCTGTACTCGGCCCGCGATGTAAACATTCTGTATGGTTCGGTAATATCCTTCGTCAGCAGGTCATCAATCAGCACGCCGATATACGCCCGGTCTCTTCGAAGCACAACAGGCTCTTTGCCCTCCAGTTTCCCGGCGGCATTTATACCGGCGATAATGCCCTGGCCGGCGGCCTCTTCGTATCCACTGGTGCCGTTAATCTGGCCGGCAAGGAACAGCCCTGATATCTTTTTTGTCTCCAGGTTTGGCTTCAATTGGATCGGCGGGCAATAATCATACTCAACCGCATACGCATAATAAACAATTCGCGCATTTTCCGTCCCGCTCAGCAGCTTAAGCATCTGCTCCTGAACATCTGCCGGCATAGACGTGAAGATGCCGTTGCAGTAAATCGTCTTTACATCCTCTTCCTCCGGCTCCAAAAAAATCCGATGCTGCTTCTTGCCGGCAAACCTCACCACCTTACTCTCGATACTGGGACAATACCGCGGGTCCGTGCCGGTTATCTGACCAGAGGAAAGCGGTGCCCGGTGCAAATTATCCCGAAGCAGCTTGTGTATCTTCTCATTTGTGTATGTTATCCAGCATGGAATCTGCATCCGCCCAATCTCTTTGTTCATAAAAGAAAACGGTATCGGCGGCTCATCGCCCGGCTGCACTTCCAATCGGTCAACATCCACCGTCCCGGCATCCAGCCTCGGCGTCGTATCGGTCGCCATCCGGCCAAGTTTCAACCCCATTCTTCTCAGGCTCTGCGAAAGTTGGTCACTTGCCGGCTCATCTCGCCTCCCTCCCGGCCAGTTGTGCTCGCCCATATACAGCACTGCCCCTAAGAACGTCCCCGGCGTCAAAACCACCGTCTCAGCACGGTACACCGACCCATCTTTGCAAACCACCGCCTCCACCTTATCATCGCGCGTTCTTATATCCGCCGCTATCCCCTCAATAATCGTCAGGTTACCGGTCTCTTCGAGTCGCTGCTGCATCCACTTTTGATACCTTCGGCGGTCGGCCTGCGCTCGCGGCGATTGCACAGCCGGCCCCTTCGACCGATTCAGCATCCGGAATTGAATCCCCGTCGCATCTATCGCCAGCCCCATCAGTCCGCCTAAAGCATCAATCTCACGTGCGATCTGCCCTTTTGCAAGCCCGCCGATAGCCGGGTTACAGCTCATCTCGGCGATTTTATCCCGGCTCATTGTTATAAGGGCCGTCTTTGCACCGAGTCTGGCCGCCGCATGGGCCGCCTCAACGCCTGCATGACCTGCCCCTATGACAATGCAATCGAAATCGTCTGTTTTAGTTCCGTTAGACATATTTAGTCCTGCAATTGTATCCATAGTAGCGTTAACAAGCAACTGCCGGGTGGTTGAATCGCTACAGGACAATTGGTGCGGGATAACTTTTTGAACTTTTTAATCAAGTCTTGACAACTGACGTTATTCCTCTAATAATGGTATCAGAATGTGCAGTAGAGACTCTTATGGCTTCTTACATGGAGGCCACATAATCAATAGTTATGTAGAAGGACAAAAGGACCAATCATGACGACAGATACAAAACAAATATTAAAAAAGGCCTTATCGCTCTCCCCAATTGAACGTGCAGAGCTTATCGAAAAGCTTTTTCACAGCTTTGAATTTTCCGACAGAGAAGGCATAGATTCTTTATGGGCTGATGAGGCTGAAAAAAGAATCGATGCTTTTGAAAGAGACTCTCTCCCAGCAACATCCTCAAAGAAGGTCTTCAAAAAAATAGAAAAAAAATAGCATGGATGTAAAATTTCTTTTATCCGCAGAAAAAGAGTTTGAAGAGGCAGTTATTTACTACAACTCTCAAAGTGAGGGTTTAGGTTTTGAATTTGCTGCTGAGGTAAAACACACAATACAAAGAATTCTAGATTATCCGAAAGCCTGGACAAAAATCTCAAAACGCACCAGACGTTGTAGAACTAATAGATTCCCATACGGCATAATATATCAAATAAGAAGAGATTGTGTTCTTGTCGTTGCGGTTATGCACATGCATAGAAAACCAGAAACTTGGCAATCACGGATTAAAAATAAAATATGAGCAAGAAACCACAAGTTGTTTACGATTATGAATCAGATGTCCTTTATATTGTAGCTAAGAAAGCCAAGGAAGAAGAATTCATAGAGGTTGCCCCGGGCATAAATGTCGAGCTTGACGATAGGGGTCAAGTGATTGGTATAGAAATCTTGAATGCCTCGAAATGTTTAAAGCCCATTGCTGAACCTTTGTATAAACATATTCGGATGTCTTAGGAAAATTATGGCCAAAGAAAGCAAAGAACAATCATTTGCGCTTTGCATAGAGAATACCGAATGTGCGGATTTGGAAAAGCGTAAGATTTACAAAGTCCTGCCAGCGGGTGGCAGCCTCAAGGCCGAAGGACTTGGGGATGGTTGGCAGTCAAGAGTGGCCTCTTATACGGAAACAACATAACAAAGGATTCGGAGAAGACAAAGACATGCAGAATAACTTTCTGGAAGAGATTGTCGCCGAGTGGCTCGAATACAAAGGGTATATTGTTAAAAGGAATGAGCGAGTCGGTCGCCGTGCCGCCGGTGGACATGAAGGGGAATTGGATGTTGTGGGCTTCAATCCAAAGACAAACCATCTCATCCATGTCGAAACGTCAACAGATGCCGACTCCTGGAAAGACAGAGAAAAAAGATTCGAGAAAAAATTTTCCTCCGGAGACAAACATATCAAAAACCTTTTCGAAGGATTAGCCATTCCCAATCAGGTGGAGAAGAAGGTAATCTTTGCTATCGGCAGTGACAAGAACCACAAGAAGATAGGGGGCGGCGAAGTTGTTATTGCTGAGGACTTCATCTTGGAGATTCTCCACAAGTTCAAAGGCACGCCCTTCCTCTCGCGAGCGGTGCCTGAGAAATACCCGATCCTCCGAGTTCTTCAAATGATATCTCATCATCGCAAGAAGGTTGTCAGGGAACTGAAAGAGGAATAACCGCCGAACCAAAGGGTTGAGTATCTGCTCCCCCTCAGTTTTATGTGCTTTTAGAGCTTGAAATTGAGGGTAATTCGGTATGTCCGATAAGTGAATTCCGCACTCATCCTGCCGAAACACCCTTTGCGGGGACGAGAGGCCATGCCGTAGACGGTTTAGAAATTCCAAAAAGAGTCAGAGCAATAAGAAAAAACATGGGATTGATTTTAGCCAGGCCCAGGCATTGTGGGATGATTCTGATTTAGTTGAGATCCCCGCAAAAACCAGTGACGAGCCAAGATTTTTGGTAATTGGAAAGATATCAGGAGAATATTGGTCGGCTGTCATTACCTGTCGGCGTGAAAAGATGAGGGTTATTTCGGTACGACGATCCAGAAAAGAGGAGATTGATATTTATGAAAGCTAACGAACTTGACAAGAGGTTTGATGATGGCAGAGACGTTTCCAAGTACCTGGATATGTCAAAAGCCAGAAGACCCGGACAAGAACTCAAAAGGGTAAATGTCGATTTCCCTCTATGGATGATCCACTTATTAGATAAAGAGGCAAAACGCCTGGGAGTGCCCCGACAATCCATCATCAAAGTGTGGATAGCCGAACGCATGAAAAAAGTTTCATTCTAAGCTATTCGCCATTCTTATCATTTTGTCAGTGCCACCGCTGATGCAATGGCGAAATTGGCCGTATGTGTGATACTAAGCGCAATTTCCTTTACGCCGGCCTCGTCAGCGATTCTTTTCACCTCACCGCCCATTCGAACTTCGGGCTGGCCAGACGAATTGTTGGTAACTTCAATATCGGTCCAGGCAATCTTTCCGCGCCAGCCCGTGCCAAGCAGCTTCAGCACCGCTTCTTTCGCAGCGAATCTGCCGGCCAACTTCTCAACACGGTTGTGAACCGCCTGCGCATCCGATTGTTCCCGCTTGGTAAACACACGGTCCAAGAACCGCTCGCCGTGCCGGGCGACCATCGATTCAATCCTCGGAAAATCCACCAGGTCTATACCGTGCAATATCATCTTCATCGGCTCGCCCGTTAAACCGTTTTACCGCCTCTTCGTGCCTCGACGGTAAGCCGTTTCAACGCAGAAGTCAACAAACGGCTCCATATCTGCAATGTTGGCCTGCCTTATCAGCCTGTTAAGCAACTCATCCAGCGCGGCCTTTCGCTGCTGAAGTTGCATCTCGGTCTCGATTCTCGCCTGAACGTTTTCAAATGTCTCGTAGCCCGCCTCCCTCGTGTCTTCAAGCTTCATAATGAAAATGTGCCCGTCGGCTTCTATTGGAGTTGACACGTCGCCGGCCTCCATCTCCCGGGCCGCTCTTTCAAGAACGTCGTGTGGTGCTGCCAGCGAACCGGGCGTTACCGGCGCCCACAAACCTCCCTGGGCCACGCGGTGCGGCGCATCGTTCGAATAGCTCTTCGCCAACTCACCGAAATCTTCCCCTTGCTTAATCCTTTCAACCAAATCTTCAGCCAGTTTCAACGCCGTCTCTTTTGCCGAGCCGGCCGGTGTTTCGCTCATCCGGCCCACCTCTATTTTGTCAACCCAAATATCGATCAGCCGAAACTGTATTTGACCCGTCCGCGAAAAATACTCCTCTTTCATCTCGTTGTACTTGTCCAACAGTTCACTGTGTGTGACAGGCTCTCCCTTGCCCAGTTCCTGTGATATGTAGTACTGGGTCAGCAACAGTTTCTTCTGATAGTCGTGGAACTGGCGCCAGCCCATCCCCATCTCTTCAAGTACCTTGTTCGCTTCAGGAAGGTTGCCCCGGTAATTGGCAATGAACTTATTCACTTCAGCCTGGGCCGCCTTATCGAGAGCATCCTCATTTATACTGCCCGCCGCCTGCTTTTTGGCCTGCTGGTACAGTAGAGCATCCGCTGTCTTGTTCATCACAACCTGGGCAACAAAAGGCCTTGCCTGTAATGCAAACCTGCGGAAATCGCCGCCCGCAGCCATAGGCCCCAGCGCTCCCATCAGTGGCGAAATAATTTCATCTACGGTTACCGCCTCTTTGTTTATGCTTAGGACCAGTCCCCCGGACGGTACAGGAAGGTTTTGGCGCCGCGCCAGCCCAAACTCGGCCATTTGTTCTTCGCTGAACTTGCCTTGTTTGGCCTTGGTGTTCCCACAACTGCTTGTCATAGCCGTGAGACCAGCCAATAACCACCCCGCGAGTATATACAAGAATAACTGTCTCATTTTGTTCATCCGGCTTCTACAACCCAAGACCGACCGGCTCGCATGTTTTGCGGTCAGTTCTTGAACATTTCCAGAAAAGCCGCGTGTGTTTTCCTGCTGGCTGCCAGGATGTTATACTCCTGGCCTGTGTAATTCGCCGGGTCCGCCGGAAAAACCTCATTGCCGGCCAAATCCGTCATGATACCGCCGGCGTTGGCGATTAGCAGGGCCCCGGCCGCGATGTCCCACAACTTTGCACCCATTGCGATGGTCCCGAGCAAAGCGCCCTTGGCAACATAGGCGAAGTGAAGCGACCCCGTTCCAAGAGTGCGAAATTTTGTCTGCCGCATTACTTCATTGACACCGGCTGCGTGCTCAGGTTTGAAATGCGTGTCAATACCAAAGCCGGCAAATGCGTTTATCTCCTCGCTGCTTACAGTTAATCTCGAAGCGTTAAGCTGCGCATCGGTGTCTTTGGCTGCAGTGAACATGGATTCGGTCGCGGGTTCGAAGATTACCGCTGCGACAGGCCGACCCTCATATAGTGCTGCGATGGCAACGGTGAAGCAGAGCAGGCCGTGCGCGTAATTACTGCTGCCGTCGATGGGGTCGATAACCCACCAAACAGGTTCTGCGGCCCGCGGCGGCTGCTTGAGCATCTGATCGCCGGGGCCTTCTTCAGCGATGAAACCATGGTCAGGGTATGTTTCCTTGATGCGATTGATAATCAAATCCTGGCAAATGCGGTCCGCATGGGTTACAATTTCGCGGTTGTTCTTTATCGAAACCTTGACGTACTTGATTTCTTCCATAGCGCGCTGGCCCGCAAGCCTCGCTGCAACGACCGCCACCTCTAACATTCGACTGATATCAGTGTGTTTCAATGACATTTTCCACCTTTCACCTTGAAAATTCACCAACAAGCCGTTATTTTAACCTAATAATGTCTGCCTGCAAGACATTTTCCTCGATGCCGCCTGCGCGATGGCCGCGTGCAATAAAAGGCAAGTTGAAGATGTCTTTAAGTGGGAACTTGGGGTATTAGAGGGTATTTAAAAGGCAAGTTGCCACCGTGGTGACCGGTCCTGATATGTGTTTTAACCTGCTTTGGAGACTGATGTTATGAAGCGGTATGGAATTTTAGGTGTGGCAATCCTTCTGGTTTTGGCGGTGGTGTGGCCCTTGTTCGCCCAGGAAGCCGAGCAAGACCAAAGAGCCGGGCGACCACCAGCGACGCAGCGGACGGCGCTGGATGAGCTCAGAGGAGCAACAGAAGGCCTTTGCGACGATTGAGGAGCAATTGGGTAAGATGAAGGCAGGCATGGAAGGTATGCCCCGCGGCAGGGAAGGGTGGCGAGACCTTTCCGATGAAGAGCGAGACAAACTGAGAGAAAAATTCAGGAAGATGCGGGACGAGCGGCAGCAATCGCTTGCGGTCATTGCCGAGCAAATTGACAAGCTGAATGGGCCGAGGCAACTGAGACGGGAACATGAAGAAGCCATCGGTAAATTAGACGCCGTTCTCAAGTTGGCTCAAAAGGAAAACGCCAAAGAGACGGCTGCAAGTATCGAAAAGCTGATTGCCGAGAAAAAGAAGCAGCTTGAGGAAAAGTTCAAGGCTCTTGGCTTCGATCCTGATAGTGGACGTAGCAGACGTCCTCGTTAAATAGAACGTTAAATAGAACTCCGCTTGGGCCGTGAAATTTTTACAGGATAAGCAAAAATTACCAGAGCCAAGGCAGGAGCTTGTATTTGACGGTTGCGGCGTATTCGCTGTAGCCGTCGAGCTGGCGGTAGAGCATTCTATCTTCCAGGATAGTCCGGACAACGAGTAGACCGACGGAGACTACTGCGGGGATGAGTGCGACGGCGGAGCCTACGATGAGCGGTGGTGATATGGTCCACAAGATTGCGCCGACATAGCCGGGGTGTCTCACGATTTGGTATGGGCCTTTTGTTACGACTTTGTGGTTCCGATCTTTTTGGATTCGGACGGTTACTTCGAAATGTTTGTTTGCAAGCATGGCCCAATGCATAATGATTGAGCCTGCTATATATAACGCAGAGCCTAAGACAGCAAAGCCAATGCCAAGGCTTGGGGGGTGATATTTTATATCCCATCCGATTACATAGTAAACGAGATAGAAACCTGTGAGGCCATAGATTCTCACGAGGATTTTGTCCCAGAGCTTTGTGCCCTTCCTTCTCGAGCGGCCTCTATGGTTTAAGAGTTCCGGATTGTAAGCTGCAACGATGATTATGCCGCCGAACATACCTATGAGATTTACTATGAGGCAAAACCATGCTCTTGGAATGTTAGTGCGGCCGGCTGCGTAAAACAATAAAGCCGTCAGTATAAACGGACCAAGAAACGTCCCCGCGATATACCTGATTCCGGGCGCTTTGAGTTTATTCTCAGCCATAGTTTTCATAGAGAAATCGGTCGATATTGTTCGGTCCGTCCTGCTTATAAAATTTCAGTGCCACTTACTTGAGGCATGTGCATTATAGGTAGGCTTCTGGCTTGGAAAAGAAAATTATTTTTTGTTTAGACCTAAAAGGCCGGCTAAATTGTTATATTAGTGGCGGACGTTTGCTTTCTAACTGATTGGGCCGATTAGGTGGAAGACAAGTTACTTGTTTTAGGGTGTAAACACGGCAACAGGGCGGCCCTGCGCAGGGTCTATGACAAGTACAGGGATGATTTGCTGATATTAGCGATAGCTCTTTTGAAAGATACGAGTGCGGCGGAAGATGTTTTGCATGATGTCTTTGTATCCTTCGTTGAGCGATTAGAGGATTTCGAGCTTACGGGCAGCCTCAAAGCTTATCTGGCGACGTGTGTGGCTAATCGGGCACGCAACTGGAACAAGGCCAAGCAGATTGACCGGTTGGATAGCGCAGAATCCCTTAGCTCCGATTCCGATGGCCCGGCCGAAGCGATTATCTGCAACGAGGAACTGAGGCGGTTAAGCCGGGCGATGGCCCAGCTTGGTTATGAGCAGAGAGAGGTGGTAACGCTGAAAGTGCATGGTGGGCTGAAATTCAGGGCAATTGCTGATTTGCAGGGTGTTTCCGTGAATACGGTTAAAAGCCGGTATCGGTATGGAATTGATAAGCTGCGGGCGATTCTGAATAGTGGGGTGAAAGAATGAGACCGGCAGAACAGATAAAAAGGTTATTCAAAAAATCAGACGTTACCGTCGGTTCCAAAGCGGATGAAAGAATTATTAACGATGCGATGGGCCGGCTGGAAGAATTGAAAAAAATGAAATCGGCTTCGGCCGAGCAGAATATATGGAGAATAATTATGAAAAGTAAAATGACAAAAATTGCCGCAGCGGCGGTTGTGATTATGGCGGTACTCATCGGGTTAGATCAGTTCGGTGGTTTCGGCAAAGGTTCGGGCGTTGCGTGGGCTGATGTTGGTGAAAAGGTTGAGCAAATTCAGACCTTCACATATCGACGAACAGAAAGCCAAACGGTCGCCGGCAAAAAACAAATGAAAGATTACATTACGAAGGTGTATTCCTCGTCTAAATATGGAACCAGGATGGACTCATACACGAATGGTGAGATTACAATCAGTACCTATACACTTCGGGCCGAGAAAATCCTTGTATCAGTCATGCATCCGATGAAGAAATATGCGCAACATCCGTTAGATGAGGAGGCCCTCCGGCAGATGGACAGGATGGAGCCAAAACAAATTGTCAAACGCTTCACGTCATTAAAATATAGAGAGTTAGGCCGCAAAGTAATTGATGGGGTCGAAGCTGAAGGTATCGAAGTCAACGACCCAAAAATATTATCCGGGGCCAACTTTCCAATTGACAGTTTAGTGGCGCGTCTTTGGGTCAATGGGGCAACTGATTTGCCCATCTTGTTGGAAGTGGAGATTATAGGAAACGAAGGTTTGCTTGAAATTAAGACGGTGATGGACCGGTTCCAATGGGATGTCCAGCTTGATGCCAGCGAGTTTGAGCCGAATATCCCGGATGATTACACCGTGTTGGAAGAATAAGCTGGTAAAAATGAAAGTGTGGCCGGGCTGGTTGGCTCGGCCTTTTTTATGCACTTTTGGTCCAAAACCGGCTAAAATTGGAAAAAGTTAATTTTCTTCATACTAAAATGGCTGGCCCAATCGTGATATTAACGAGGCACGGCCGGCCAAGTTGAGTGAGCAGGTAACAGATGATAGAAGATGAACTTCTCAAGTGGCGATTTAAGCACGGCAGCAGGGAGGCTCTGCGTCGCATCTACGAGAAGTACCTGGATTGTCTGCTGACGCTGGCGATGGCTCTTTTAAATGATGCAAATTCAGCCGAAGATATTGTTCACGATGTTTTCGTATCGTTTGTAAAAACAGTGGACAACTTCAAACTGCGAGGAAGCCTGAAAGGATATCTGGCGACCTGCGTTATCAATCGCGGCCGCGATCACCTCAGGGCAAATAAAAAAAAGCCTGTCGGACTGGATGAGGCCGGGCCGGTAAGTTCGGATTTAAACGACCCTCGGCAAACTGTGATATGCAGCGAGGAATCGCAACGGGTTAGTTCCGCGATGGCCCAGCTCCCATCCGAGCAGCGAGAAGCGGTAATATTGCACATTAAGGGCGGCCTGAAATTCAAAGAAATAGCCGAACTGCAGCAGACCACGTTAAGCACGGCCCAGGGTCGATACCGGTACGGCCTGGAAAAGCTGCGGTCGATTCTAAATAGCGAGGTGACCAGATGAAACCTGCTGATGACATGAAAAAGATTGTTAAGAGGCTGCAGTTCAAAGCCGGCGACCAGATTCGTAAACGGATTCTTGACGATGTGTTGATGGTATATGAGGAAAACAAAAAAACAAAATCGGCTTCGGCCGAACAGAATATATGGAGAATAATTATGAAAAAAAGAATGACAAAATTTGCCATAGCAGCGGTGATTCTAATCGCTGTGCTTGGTATAACTTTTTTAGAGCAATTGACGACGACCGCTTACGCGATTGAACAAACTGTCGAAGCCTATCAAGGCACAAGTTATCTATACTTCTATTATTATCCCTGCACAAGTGGAAACGCAGGAAAAGAGGCCTGGATTCAGTACGATGAAAATGGCGATGTCGAAGGTCTCCGTGTTAACCTGTATAACCGAGAGGGCCAGAACAAGCATTTGGAGGAAGTATGGCGCGAAGGCATAACGCTGTTTTGGAGGAAACACGAAAACACCCTTGAAATAGATGAGAATGGTGATTATACCCCCGTGATGTTTGACTTTATAAAGAGCAATGATCCGAAGCAAGCCATAGAGAATATTTACAAAAACAAAGAGGAAGGAAGATGCCAAATAGAAATAGAAGAAGGTTCAAACAATAATGAACCAATCAAAATAACAGCACGATACTTACCGGGCAAATATCTTATCCAGCCCTCGAATTTGCCGGCAATTCATGATGTTTTTGTAGTAGACCCAATAACAAAGCTTGTTATACGCAGAGAAGTTTACAAGGTTTTGGAAGAGCGCATTGAGTTACATGGTGTGTATAAGGATTATGATAACCAACCATTTGATCCAAACATCTTTGATATCGAAAAAAAGATCCCTACTGATGCTATCCGAGTAGTTCATTACAACGTTGATAACGTTAATAAAGTTGGGTTTGATGAAGGGTCCCTTTCTCCTGAAGAAGCAGACCATGTGGTTCTTAGAGAGTTTTTCAATGCTTTAATTGTGAAAGACTATAACAAGGCCGGTCTACTGTTTGGAGGTATGCCCATCAATGAGGTCAAACTGAGTTTTGGAGAGCTTAACGTTTCGGGCTTGGTTTCGGTAGGAGAGCGGGTAAAGCCCGGGGGTGGGTCTCCTTCTTACTATCCCTGTGTTGTTGAGATTGAAGAAAATGGCAAGATAATCCAGTGGCAGCCAAAAGTCCATATTGGCAGAGTAACACCACACAATATTAAACGCCGGAGGATTAAGGCAGTGTTTTGATAATCAATCTGAACGATGTTGATTATCCAACATCACATTTGAAGGCCGGGCTGTTTGGCTCGGCTTTTTTTGTGGTTTTATTGCGATTGAACGATTATTTGTTGGGCATAGGCTTGCCATTCGGCGGGGCCGTTGGCTAGGAAGTAGTCGAAGGATTTATCGCCGGCCAACTGGCCTAAGATGGCTTTTCGTTCGGCAGGGTTGGCAACTTCTTCGATAATGCGATTCCTTATGGCTTCAAGCTCAACAACGAACCGGCCGTGGTCTTCGGTGAACTGGTCCTCAAGTTTTTTCCTCAGGTGCCCTGCGTAAGCGGGGCAGTTGCCATCCGTGCTGATAGCGATTTGCAGCGGGCCGCGTTTGACGACAGCCGGAACGAAGAAATCGCAAAGCTGGGGCTGGTCAACGACATTGCACAGCACCTCAAGCTCCTGGCAGTCTTTGTAGATGCGGCGATTCAGGTCGAGGTCATTGGTTGCGGCGATGGCGAGAACGGCCTCAGCGAGATAGTCCTTCGAATAGGCGCTTATGACAACCTCTACATGCGGAAGGTTGCAGGATTTCTCGAAGGCGGGGTCGACTTTTTTGGCGATAATGATGACCCTTGCGCCGGCTTTTTGTAAGGCATTGGCTTTTCTCGCTGCGACCGAGCCTGCGCCAATTACGACGACGCGTTTGCTGGCGAGATCAAGATATATCGGGTACCTTGCCATCACTTGTGATTATACCGGCTAAGCAAGGTCAGGCAACAATTCTATTGGACAAAATCCGAAGCGCGAAAAATTATTACCGAAAGATTTTTGAGAAAGAACGAAATAGTGATTCCAGGGCGATAAGGTATGCAGGCTCAGCGGTATTATGAGACCTTCAGGCCATTTTGAAAGAATCTTAATCACGGCTTAATATATCCTTGACAGGAGTTGGCAATTCTGGTATAATAATAATTGTTGAATGGGAGTAAAGATATGAGTTTGACAAAAAGCTTACTTGAATTTTTTGAGGCAGTTGAAGCCGGGCGGGGGCCGCCGGTTAGACAAGGCTGAAAGCTTCTTAGCTACTTTGTTAGCCCGTCACAAGCAAGTCTGCTGCCCACCTCTTCAAATCTAAAATCCTTTTAATTCCGGTACGAATCAGTCTGAACGGGGGTCTGTGTCCAGATTTAGTCGTGTGGCTGTGGTGTGATACCAAGCATTTCATTGAGGGGACTGAACAATTTTGGGCCTGCGGCGACAAGGCCTGCACGAAGGGTGCGGGGGCGATTAAAGGTTAATGTGCGTCCTTGCGTGTCAATTACCTTGCCGCCGGCGGCGGTGACGAGGAATGTCCCGGCTGCAACATCCCACTCGTTTTTGGGGACTAATGTAAAAGTAGCATCGGCCAAGCCTGCAGCGATGAGGGCGAGCTTGTAAGCAACTGAGCCGACAGGCACAATAGTAAACTCACTATCGGCAAAACGCTCCCACAGTCCCTTGCCCACTTCGGTTCGGCTGGCCAAAATCCTTGCACCGGTAAGTGTAGCCTGGGTGCTTGTAGCGACAGGCCGGCCGTTCAAGGTAACGCCCGTTTGAGTCGAACCGAGAAAAAGCCGGTCCGCGGCAGGATTATAGATACCCGCAGCGGTTACTTGTCCATCGGAAACAAGGGCGACGGATATGCACCATTCGTCAATGCCATCGACAAACTCACGGGTGCCGTCCAGCGGGTCAACTATCCACACCCGGCGTTTTTTGAGCCGGGTAAGGTCGTCGTCGGTTTCTTCGGAAAGCCAACCGTCATCGGCATCCACAAGTGTCTTGCGAAGAACCTTGTCAAGCTCAATATCAGCAGCGGTAACAGGGTCGCCGCTGGCCTTAAGCTCGGCCTTAATGCGGCCGCTGGTGAAGGTGCTTACAACAACCCCGGCGAGTGCAAGGGCGTGCTCAATCTTCGCAAGGTCGTTATCTGATGACATGTATCTGTCCTGTATGGGCAGGGGGGGGCATGATACAGCCTTAAGGCTTGAAAATAATACCCTTATTCTGCAACATCACCTTAACATCCTCTACGGTTTCGTCCAGGTTCCAGCCCTCTGAAACAAGCAAATCATAGCTGACATCGGTAACGTTTCGGCCAACCCACACCACCTCTATCGAATCCGTATCGATAGCGGCACTGATGATGTCGAGGTCGTTTTGCGTCAAGGCTATCGCGGTTACTACGAGAATCGTGCCGGCGTCCAGCATTATGTTTGCCACCTCGGCCAGTCTTCTCAAGTGCTCATCTCTGTTGGTTTCGGTTCCGGGTACCTTTATATCCGCATCGACTCCGTAAAGAATATTGCCGATTCCCATGAAGTACACAATCTTGCCGTCGGCGAAGAGCCTGGCCTCTATGGCCCTGGCAATCGTCTTTTTGCCCACGTCCTTTTGGCCTGTCACCAGGACCAATGTGGGCTTCTGGTTGTACCTTTCGGCCCTGTCCTCGCGGGTTATGGTACTAATCTGCCACTTGTAGTTCCTCGTCATTACATAGTCACGCATCCACAACTGCGTATCGGTCAGGGCTTCTGTGATAATCCCGCCGCCGCGAATCTCATAGTCATCGACGATTACGAATCGCCCCGTGGCGGCTATCTCCTCAGCCGGGTCGAAGGCAACGGCGCGGTGTATCGACAGAACACATTCGGCAACATCATGGTATTCGATGCGGTCCCCGGCGTCTGTAGAGCTCAAGTCCGATGCGTTGATGACTCTGGTAACTTCATCAAGCTCGACGAGCTGTTTGGCAGTGCCTACCTTAATCAGGTAAGTCTTGTCCTTTACCATAGGTTCGGCGCCCATCCAGAAGAGACTGGCCCGGATACGGCTGGTTACCCTGGGGTGCGTTTGTTTTGGATTGGCAGCTATTTCACCGCGGGTAACATAAATTTGCCTGTCAAGGGTAAAAGCACAGGCCTGCCCGGCGGCTGCTGTCGTCTGGGCGGGCTGGTTGAAGCCCTCGATGCTCTTGATTGTGCTGGTTTTGCCGGAAGGATAGAAGACAACTTCATCACCAACGGTAATTCGGCCTGATTCAATCGTGCCTGCGACAATACGACGTTTATCACCGGCCTTGGTGAATTTGTATACGTCCTGAACGGGCATTCTAAACGGTTTATCTACGGGATGAGCCTCCTTTTCAAATGCATCAAGTGCCTGCAAAACCGTCCGGCCGGCGTACCACCCCAGCCGCTCGCTGCCGGTGGCTATGTTGTCGCCGGACGTTCCGCTTACCGGCATAAAATCAGCGCTTAACCCTATCTCCGTAAGAAACCTTGTGTACTCATCCACAATACGGTTGAATATGTCCCGGCTGTATTCAACAAGGTCCATCTTGCTGACCAGCACCACAACCTGCCTGATGCCTAACATCGAAAGCATATAGCCGTGTCTGCGGGAGTTTTCCTGCACTCCTTCGGCGGCGTCTATCACAAGAAGGGCGGCTTCGGCCCGCGAGGCCCCGGTAACCATATTACGCAGGAAGTCTATATGGCCGGGAGCGTCAATAATTATGTAATCCCGCACCAAAGTACTGAAAAAGACCCTGGCGGAATCAATCGTAATGCCCTGCGACTGCTCGTCTTTCAGGGCATCCAACAAGAATGCGTATTCGAACGGCTTGCAATTTTGCCGGCACGTTTGCCTGACCTGTTCGAGTTTTCCTTCCGGCAGGGAATTGGTGTCGGCCAAAAGTCTGCCGATAATCGTACTCTTGCCGTGGTCAACGTGGCCGGCAATAACAATATTCATCCGTTCTCTTGTTTGTTCGTCTGCCATTCTTATATCTAATCTTCACGCCGTTCGACCATCGAACTGTCCTACATATAGCCGTCTCTGCGCAGCGTTTCAAGACCACCTCCATCTTCTGCGTCCTGGGCCCTGCCGGAGCGCTCGGCGATATTCGCCAGTTTGCCGCTTTTCAATTCTTCGATGATCTCTTTTACAGTCGATGCATCCGATTCGATAGGATTCGTACACGGCCGGCAACCCAACGAGCGGTATCGCCTGCCGTCGCCCTGATTGTAATAAAGCGAAACCGTTGGAATCTTCTCACGCTCGATGTATTCCCAGATATTCAGCTCCGTCCAGTCTAACAGAGGATGAATACGGACGTGCGTACCGGGTGCGAAGTCGGTCTTGTACTGGTTCCAGAACTCCGGCGGCTGCTCGGCAATATCCCAGTCGTTTTGCCTGTCGCGTGGTGAGAAATAGCGCTCCTTCGACCTCGTGCCTTCCTCGTCCGCCCTGACTCCCACAATTACGCCCGTAAACGGCTCGGTATTCGAATCAAGTTCATACTTTTTTGCCGAATGATTGTAGCGGTAGCGTGGCCATCTGCCGCTCAGGGTGTGCTCGAGGGTTTCGGTCTTGAGGATTCGACAGCACTCGATTCGACCGGCATTGCCATCGGGAAATGTCTGCTTGCTGTTCAATGCCTCGGTGTTAATCCCGTAAATCATATTCAGGTGCCACTGTTGAGTGAGCCTGTCGCGATATTCTATCATCTCCGGTATCTTGTAGCCGGTGTCGATATGAACGAGTGGAAACGGCACATGTCCCAAAAAAGCCTTCCTTGCCAGCCAGAGCAAGACCGTGCTGTCTTTACCTATGGACCAGAGCATACACAGTTCCCTGAAATTGGCATAGGCCTCACGCAGGATGTGTACGCTTATACTTTCCAACTGTTCCAGGTGGTCCATCGTGGTTCTCTCAGAGATATTTTCCTATAAAATCGATAATCACAGAAGCCGATTCATCCACATTCTGTTCGTCCGTATTGACGATTATCTCCGGGTTCTGTGGCTCCTCGTATGGGTCGTCGAGGCCGGTGAAGTTCTTTATCTGTCCTGCCCTGGCCCTGGTGTACAATCCTTTGATGTCCCGCTTCTCACACACTTCTAATGGTGCCCGTACATACACCTCGATGAAGTTGTTGCACATATCTCTGACAAATCTTCGGGCGTTTCTGTAAGGCGAAATAAAGGAAGCCACCACAATTACGCCGTGTTTTTCAAGTATCGAGGCCATGAACCCCACTCTCTTAATATGTTCGTCCCGCTGGGCCCGGGTAAAGCCCGTTGAAGGAAAGAGCCCTCGCAGTATATCCCCATCGAGTTTCTCGGCGCTCAGGCCTTTTTTGTTGATAAATTCATATATACTGTTGGCTAAGGTGGTCTTGCCGGACCCCGACAGGCCCGTCAGCCACAGCACAAACGCTTTAGTAGGTCTTGGCAATTTACTCTTTCCTCGGACAAATCATTTGAGTCGGTGGCCCAAAGCCTTTGCCGTAACGGATTTCTGCACATTTGCATCGGCATATATAGTGCGCCCAGTTGAATTTTCCCGTTTTCTCGCGGGTAAGAACTTTTATCCCGGCGCGCCGGGACAATCCCACTCGCGGGAATTTTTTACCCTTAAGGGTATATTTAAGGGCTGGCGAGTCTTTTTGCAAGTATCTATTGGGGCCTTATCGGCATATCATCCTTGTTACGCGTTCCAAGTGGCACACAGGCGGGCCGGATTACGTCGCCGGATACGGATTGGGGGGTGAAAAACTGAACCATAATCTTGACAAATGCCGATAAAACAGATAGAACTTCGTTTGAGTAAAAATCTGCCGAATTCGCATCTTGGTTTGCAGCAGGTCGAGATGGATTCATCTGGGTGACGGGGTGGACATATTTGGAGGAAAAAGAATCGAACGATATGTTTGCGGGCAACGTAAAGCAATGGGGGCGATATTATGGGGCGTGGTGTTTTCAGATGTGTCTGACGCAGGTTGACCGGTATATGATCATTAATTATATTTTAAACGGTTGCTTTGACAGGTCCACAGCCGGGAGAAGTACCGAACGCGCGTTTTCAGGTGGGGAATTTCAGGAGGGGGTGAGAATGAAAACGGGGGTAGAAATGAAAAGTCAAAACTCTTTCATGATAGCTATGCTGGTTTTGTTTGCAGCGGTCCCGTGTCTTGACGTACGGGTTTTAGGTGGGACGATTCGCTCAGGGCAGTACTACACCTGGGGTATCGACACAGACAAAGCGGCTGTCCCCGAGGGCAGTGTCATAACTGAGGCAGTTGTGACCATTCACAACCTAACCAGCTCCAGCGACAATGCAAATGATTCCTTGTGCATATATCTTCTGGACGAGCCGCGAGTGGACTTCATTGCAGATACGGACGACGGCGGCAATCCGTTCGAAGAGCAGGGGGTGCGGATGGTGCGTGTGCATCATGCCCAGAGCCAGGGCGGGCAGGATGTGGCCTACACATTTAGCGAGTTAGATGTTGAGTATTCCCCGCTTTGGGAGCATTTCGGTTTTCCACTGGTATTCGGGCCGGCTGAACGTCCTATGGTCATCGAGTCTTCGCTGATTCTGGACCTTATTGATTACGCCGGGGGCGGCACTTCTTTCGGCCTCGGTTTCGACACAAATGGCAATACTGATTATAATTTCGACGAAATTACTTTGGAGCTGGTGGTCGAATCCTTCGGCGACGAACTTGAAAGCAGTTCCTTAGTCATCTCAACAACCGGAAACACATCAATCGTCGGCTACTGGGCGATGGACGACAATGCTGCAAGCCGATTTGTGGCCGACCGTAGCGGAAACGGTAACGACGGCACCTCGGTGCAACAGACTTCCATTTCGCACAGGGTAAGCAGCTTCAATGGAGCTTTGAGTTTTGACGGTGCCGGTGACTACATCGATCTTGGGCAGGGCGGTTCACTGGATGATTTGCCGGCTGATGATTTTACGGTTTCGGCGTGGATTTACGATGAGTCGGCAACCGGCAAGGAAATAATTATGGGCGTTTTTCCCGACGGCACCGCAGGCTGGATACTGAGAAAGCAGGGGATGGGCACGGGGCTGTACATTGATTTCTGGGCGGCCTACTCAACCAACAACGCTTACTTTGCTACACCTGCAGGCTCATTGGAGTCCGATAGCTGGCATCATGTCGCTGCCGTTTGGCAAGCAGATACAAAAACGTGCATGATTTATATTGATGGCTCTGAGTCGTCCTATGTTACTGCTCTTGCAGGTAAAGGCGAGTATAATTCGGACGCATCTTACCCGAAAGAAATAGGCAGGATGGCATATATAGGGGGCATACAGTTCTTTGAAGGCATGATGGATGAGGTAAAGATATTTAACAGGACACTGTCTGCAGTTGAAGTGGCGGCACTTGGCAGCGAAGCCGGTTCGCTCGACGAGGTCGAACTGTTTGGACCTGTTGCCGATGCAGGCCGGGATCAGGTGGTTGCAGATGCAGACGGCGATGGGAGCGAGATAGTTACCCTTGATGCTTCTGGTTCCACTGCTGCAGGAGGTGTGATCGCGGGCTATGTATGGACAGAAGGTGGCGAGCAGATAGCAACCGGAGTATCCCCCACTGTGAGTTTGTCTGTAGGGTCACATATTATTACTCTTGGTGTTGTCGATGACAGTGGATTCACGGATACAGATACTTTAACTGTTACAGTGTTTGCGAATCCTGATGGTCTTATCGGTTACTGGGCAATGGATGACAATGATTCAAGCCAACTGGTGGCCGACAGTAGCGGCAACGGCAACGACGGCACATCGGTGCGACCCACTTCCGTTTTGCAAAGTACCGGCAGCCTGGATGGTGCTTTGATTTTTGACGGCATCGGTGATTATATTGATCTTGGGCAGGGCGGTTTGCTGGATGATTTGCCGGCTGATGATTTCACGGTTTCAGCATGGATTTATGATGAGTCGGCGTCAGGTAAAGGAATGATTATGGGCGTTTATCCTAGTGGTACGGCGGGCTGGGTTCTGAGAGTGCAAAGAAGAGCGTCAGGTGGCTATATTGATTTTTGGGCGGGCCACTCAACTGCCAATGCTTACTTTGTTACGCCTGGAGGCTCACTGACCAGCAACGACTGGCACCATATTGCAGCGGTGTGGGAGGCGGCCACAAAGACATGTAGGCTTTATATAGATGGCACTGAGCAGCCCTACCTCGCAGCAGACGCAGGCGAGGGGAGCTATAATTCAGATGCATCCTATGACAAGGAAATAGGCAGGATGGGCTATATGGACGGCATACAGTTCTTTGACGGCAAAATGGATGAGGTGAAGGTATTTAACCAGGCACTGTCGCCGGAGGAGGTCAGAGAACTGCATAGCCAGGCAGCCGAGGCGGATTTGGTTGCTTATTGGCGCATGGATGAGAACGAGGCTGATGTGACGGTCGCAGACAGTAGTGGTAACGGCTGTGATGGAACTGCTCAGCAAAATACTTCCACCCTGCATATTGCGGGAATGGTTGACGGAGCTTTGTATTTCAACGGTGGCGGCGATTATGTTGACATGGCCTTGCCTGACGGCTTGACTGATTTGCCGGCCGGTGATTTCACCGTCTCAGCGTGGATTTACGATGAGTCGGCGACCGGTAAGGGAATGATCATGGGCGTATTTCCTGACGGTACGACAGGCTGGATATTGAGAAAGCAAAGAAAGGTATCAGGTGGATACATCGACTTTTGGGCGGGCCACTCCACCACCGACGCTTACTTTGCTACACCCGCAGGCTCTTTGGCTTCTGATAGCTGGCATCATGTCGCTGCTGTTTGGGACGCTGCTGCGAAAATGTGCAGGATTTATATTGATGGTTCTGAGTCGTCGTATGTTACCAGTACTGCCGGCGAGGGCAGCTACAATTCGGATGCATCTTATGACAAAGAGATAGGCCGAATGGCATACATAGGCGGCATCCAGTTCTTTGAGGGCATAATGGATGAGGTGAAGGTATTTAGCCGAGTACTATCGGGAGAAGAAATACTTGAACTTGCGGACTACTTCTAATTGAAGCTTTGCAAAATTGAGGTTAGGCATACTTTGAAAAGAAAAAAATGGGTTTTTGTTTTTTCTTTTCAAACACTAACTTGCTACATGGCAAGGACTTATGCGATTATTTATGAACCACGAACTCTCTGAATGCGTCTATCAACAACTTGGTGTACCTGCCCGGCCGACCCGTCCCGATTCCGGCCCCGTCGAACCGCACAACCGGCACAATATCTAAGGTTGTTACAGCTATAAAAAGCTCATCCGCCGCTTGCACGTCGGCCGGCGTCATCACCCGCTCCAAAACAGAAAGCCCCGCTTCCGGCGCAAGTTCCAACACAAAACGCCGCGTTATCGACGCTAAAAGCTCCGTTCCAAGCGGCCTTGTCACCAGCTTTCGCCCCCTCAATATCGCAAAAAACGCCGAACCCGCAGCCTCCGTTATAAAACCGGCTTCATCTACAAATATCGCCTCGGCGCAGCCGCGACGCTCGGCCTCCATCCGCGCCATTACGTTCGGCAAGAGGTTCAGCGATTTTATATCGCACCGCTTCCACCGCCAGTCCGGATACGTGCATACCGCAATCCCCTGCTCCTTCTGCTCACTGTTGTCGGCCAATTCGGTAACCGTGAGAAAGAAGTTCGGCTTCAAATCCCTGCCGCCCGCGTGGCTTCGCACTTGTGAGCCTCTGGTAACGTGAAAGTAAATCTTCGCGTTGCGGATGCCCGCCGTGGCGTATGCCTGTTCAACACGCCGCCGGATTTCATCGATATCAACACCCGTTATGCCTGTTTCGTTCAGGCTCCTGACTAATCTGGCAAGGTGCTCGTCCAATGCGAATATCTTACCGTCGTAACTTCGCACAACCTCGTAAACGCCGTCGCCGAAATACGTGCCCCTGTCCAGATAAACAGGGTCAAGCTCGCTCAGCGGGATAGTTTCATCTTGTATCATCGCTATCTGCATCGGGGCCTCACAAAACCGGCCTCTATTCTGTCGGGTGGCAGCCTTTTCGCCGAAGGCGAAAGGGATGACAAGAACATGTCAAAAAGCATCACGCAACGACTCCTTCAACTCAAAACCAAAAACTAAGAACTCAAAACTACAACTTTCATCTGTCCTCTGCTTCTTGTTCTTCTTCTTGCTGGCGCATCCCCTCTTCAAACTCCGCCGCTGCTATTTCCTTCATCTGCTGCGCCGCTTCTATAAGCTCGGCCCGCTCCGGAGGCTGATACTCCGCCAGCCGAAAGCTCCACTCATATTCATCCACAATCCGACCCGGCCAGACAACTTCCGCAAAAAAGTCTATCGGAAAACCGTCATGCAGCGGCGCCTTCAGTTCCCTGTGCGTATCGAGCGTCTCGTAGCCTTCTTTACTGATGCGCACCTTATAATCACCGTACCAGTTAAACTCAACCGTCACCGGGCCGGCCCCTATCTCCTCGTCATTCAGCCAAACCAGCGCCCCGGCCGGCTCAGTATTGATTGTCAGCTTCCGCTCGACGCAACCCGTCAGCGCCGACGATAGCACCACACACATCAACACTAAATTCCCCAAACTGACCGAAACAGTGTTAATCTGTGTTAATCCGTGTCTAAAAACAAAAACGGTTAGTTTGAGTAAATTCGTTAGAAACGAGCTTCTTTCATTGCGCATATCAAATCCTTTCCGGCGGGGCGCGACCCCGCCGCGACTGATTATCCTACTGCCCCGACTTCTTTCCTTAGCCCTTACCGCCTCACAAACTACCACCACCAGCACAAAAAAGCAACAAAACAATAATCGCCAAAAATCGTGCTGGCTGGTTCCTGACTTCCTTGTTTTTCAGAGGGCTCCTCGTCTTGTTTGTGCTAATCTAGAACAGTTTAGGAGTCTGACAAGAATACGCTTGACATTTTAGCTCCGGGCTGTTAGAGTACTTTCTACTTTCGGGTCGCTTGGTTTGCGAATAAGCCCGAAGAAGAACTCATTGATGTTTCTCTCAAAGTATGCACGAGCCATAGTTTGGTGAATGGATTTTCAAAAATTCAGGAAATATGGTCATGAGCGCCAGAATATTTGTTGGTTCTTCGACAGAGGGCTGGGAAATAGCAAACGCTATTCAAGAGAACCTCGAGCATCATGGCTTCCAGGTAACTGTATGGGACCAGGATATCTTCCGGCTGTCTGAAAACACGTTAGAGTCACTGCTCAAGGCTCTTGATAGATTTGACTTTGGCGTTTTCGTTTTTTCTCCAGACGACGTATCCTACATGAAAGGTCAACAGGAAAGAGTGGTGAGAGACAACGTTGTTTTTGAATTAGGCTTGTTCATGGGTCGACTCGGAAAAAATAGAAACTTCATTATAATGCCAAGGGGTATAAGAGATTTTCATTTACCGACCGATTTTGCTGGTCTTACCGTGGCCAAGTATGACCCGAAGCGAGAGAATTTGGTGGCTGCACTTGGCACTGCGTGTAATAAGATTTGGAGGGCAATAAATCTAATCTGTTTGAAAGATGGTGCGCAGGTAGGTATCGCATTCGAACAATACGTTGGAATACAAGAGGGGAACGAGTGTGTTGTTATTGCACATTGTGATGATGCTTCAAAGTTTGAGGGTCTCGGTGTCCTGTCTCCCGGAGGAGCGATTGTCAAAGAACTGCGAGAGAGTCCAGCCCAAATAATCGCGGAGAGGGTGTGGGTAGAAAAAAATTCTCCAGTTGAGTGGCATAAATACAAAAATAAAAGCACGTTTTTCATCGTGGATTCACCTTATAACAACCCGTATACCCGCTGGATCATGAAACACTGCCAGATATATCTAGCAGGTTGTGCTGTGCAGTTTTCTGAAAATTGCACAACCGATGGATTAGAGGAGAAAATTATTATTGGCGATATGGTATTCTGGTCAGACAAGAATTCTGATATGGACCTATTTGACAAGTTTAGAGACTATTTTCTGATAATGCGCCTCCCGGGGATTTTTCCAAACGTGTCTCGTTCTGAAACTGATATTACAGAGGTAGATAAGGATAAGCTTATATGGGTAGTTGCCGGAATACATAGCAAGGCTAGTTATGCAGGTGTAAGAATGTTTACACCTGAGAACCTGGAAAAGTTCGTATCTGGATTGCCAGCCGAGTACCGAAATCAGCTTCCAGAATATTTCGAAGCGGTTTACGAACTTCCGCGAACATCTGAAATAATAAAAGACTTTTCTAAATTGAGCCTGGTTCATGTACGCCGACTGCCTATCAAATCTGAAATCGGTGTGGAAAATGGGATTCCTGCTGGGGTAGCAAGATTCTTTTTACCCAATAAGCAAGAATCCCTCAAAGATGTTCCAATTCACACTGTTCACCTTGACCTTGTGGCAGGTTGCAACTACGAATGTCCACATTGCATCGAAATAGAGGAACGAGGCAAACGACTGTTTCTGTCCCTGAATACAATAAACCGTATTTTTTGTGATTTGAAGGAGTCAGGGTGTCATTATCTCAACTTTTACGGTGGAGAGCCAATGCTTCACCCTGATTTCTCGACTATTCTGAGATTAGCAACTAACATGGGCTTTAACATTCTCACTGTAACTAACGGAAGTTTCTTGGACAGAGAGGATATTAAAAGGGCTATAGTTCAAAGCGCTGGCCAACTCTCCCTGCGGGTTTCGCTCGATGGAAATTCGTGGAAAACCCACGCAGAGAACCATGGCTTGTCACTCTCAAATAGTGTCAACGATTTCGCTAAGATAAGAGACAACATAGTCGAACTTATTAATAGTGGAGTATCGGTTACAGTATCGCTTCTTTTGTTAGATAACTGTATCGCTGAAATTAAACAAGCTTGTCAATTTTGGAAAGAGCGCCGGGCGACTGCCTTATGCTTCCGCCCGGTTACAAAACTTCATGGGAAAGGTCTAAAGCTGGACTACGATGTCACGGTCGGAAATACTATTAAGGAACTCATAGAAGATTACAATGGTTGGGTCTTCACGCCTATTTGGTTTCGTGAATTTCTGAGCGGAAAAAAGCCTGATTATCGAAAAGGCTACAATAAATGCTATTCGGGCTACTACCGGTTTGTGATTTCACCGTACAAAGGACATGGTAGCAACTCTAACAATGGTGGGTTAGAAGAAACTGACAAAGCCTGGATTTCTCTCTGTTCGTACCGACGATATGACAAGCGATATGGCTGTGAATATCCGAGGAATCTGAGAGACTGGTCGAAAAACAAGAGAATCACTAAGCTCGAAGGGATAAAACCAGATGCTGGAGATTGCGACAGTATAATATGTTGTAGGAATAGGCACAATGAGCAAGTTGCAGAGGAAATACGATTAATGCAAGATTCAAAAGTGCCTTAGCACAATATTATCTTGTACGTTTTTTTTAACTTCCCAATTACTTTATTTTTTTGATGGTGTACTGGCATGAAGATATCTTTGGATTGGCTGAGCGATTACGTGGATATTGATAAATCCGCTGACGAAATCGCCCAAATTCTGAGCGACCTCGGCTTTCCAACCGAGGGCATTGAAAAAGTCGGCTCCGATACCGTGATAGATATCGAGGTCTCCAGCAATCGCGGCGATTGCCTCAGCCACATCGGAGTAGCACGAGAATTAGCCGCCGCCACCGGCAAACAACTTCGACTGCCGGAGGTTGACCTGACAGAATCGGACGACGACATAGCTAAGTTCGTCAAGGTCGCGATCGACGACCCCGGCCTTTGCAACCGATATACCGCCCGTGTAATAACCGGCGTAAAAGTCGGCCCCTCACCGGAATGGATGAAAAAACGCCTCGAAGCAGTCGGCGTCCGAAGCGTCAACAACGTCGTCGATGCAACAAACTACGCCATGATGGAGACCGGACAGCCGCCCCACGCCTTCGACTACGAAAAACTTGCCGGCGGTAAAATCTCCGTCCGCACCGCATCAGCCGGCAAAAGCCTAATCAGCATCGACGAGACAAAGTGCGACCTTACCCCCGACATGCTCATTATCGCAGACGCCGAAAAGCCCGTCGCCATCGCAGGCGTTATGGGCGGCCTCGAAAGCGAGATAAATGGTTCAACAACCACAATACTTTTAGAGGACGCGCACTTCGACCCCGTAACCATCCGCACCACCAGCCGAAGACTCAGTATAAGCTCCGAGTCATCTTTCAGGTTCGAGCGCCACGTCGATACAGAAATGATAGACTGGGCCTCGAAGCGTACGGCACAGCTCATCACAAAGGTCGCAGGCGGAAAAGTCGCAAAAGGCGTAGCCGACGTTCACCCGGCCAAATGGCAACCAAAGATCGCTTCCATGCGGGTGTCCCGGCTAAATAAACTATTAGGCATCGAGATAGCAAAAGAAGAAGCGGTAAACATCCTCACCGCCCTTGGCCTCGACCCGAAGTCGAAGGATAAAGACACTCTCGAATGCACCACCCCCACATGGAGACATGACATTTACCGAGAGGCCGATTTGATAGAGGAAGTCGCACGCTCCCATGGTTATGACAATATCCCCGTCGAGCGCAGGATTAATATCGAGGTCGCGCCGGTTGATAAGCACGAAAGTGTTGCCTCTCAATTACGTACATTCTTGAATGGCTGCGGCTTTTATGAAACCATAAACGTTTCATTCCTCGCCGAAGATGTCGCGGCACTTTTCACCCAAGGCTCACAAGTTGAGCATCTTACCGTAAAGGATGAATCGGCCCGCAGCGCAAACCTGCTCCGCCAGACTCTTTTGCCCTCCTTGCTTGGCGTACTCAAGTCGAACTACAACGCCGGAAACATCCCCTGCAGCGTATTCGAATTAGCCAACACCTTCGCCGTACCTCCAAGCCATAAAAAAGGGAACCTGCCCATTGAGAGAACCAAGCTGGCAATGGTCTCGGACGGTGATTTAAGACGCCTGCGCGGCGCCCTTGAAGGCCTCGTGAGGGCTATTAGTAAAGATGCCGCTATTGATCTCGCCCCCACCGAGTTATCCTGGGCCAAGGCAGGCGCCCAGATTATTGCCGACGGTCAAAAGCTCGGCTCATGTGGAATTATATCGGATAAGGTCGCCGCAAGGTTTAATTTGACCGAACTCGAAGCCTGCGCCGCCGAGTTGGACTTTGATGTGCTATTAGGTATGTCCGGCAAGGTACGACTTGCCAACTCCGTTCCGAGATTTCCGGCGATTACGCGAGACCTTTCGTTGATAGTTGATGAGCAAGTCTCCTGGGCTAAGATTACCGAGGCAATCAACACTAAGGCCCGGAATGAGCTTGAGGACATTCAATTCGTCGGCATCTATCACGGCAGGCCAGTCGAGCCGGGCAAAAAGAGCGTAACTGTTTCGCTGCGTTTCCGGGACGAAGATGGCACTTTAAGACATGAAATTGTTGACCAATTTCAAAAAAGCATCCTTGACGAACTCACCGCTTTGCTTGGTGCGGAACTGCGAACGGCGTGAGGATTTACCATTTTCAATTTTCTATTTACTCCTTTAACTCCAGCAAAGCTGACTCTGTGATATTTATCAGGGAAAGTACGTTTCGCCTAATTCTCTGATACATCGTAAATCTTTTCATATACATCGTCGTAAATTATTTCACCGGAGTTCAGCAGGTCGGGATTCTCGAAGATTTCGATTGCCTCATCGTAATCTATCATCTTGGTTTTCAGGGTCGTTTGTTTCAGCTCGGCCATCACAAACGTATCCGGTATATGACGGAAGTCGTAGGGGTCATTGGGGTCTTGTGGAAAATCGTCAACGAAAACGCCAAGCAACGACACATCATGCAAGGTCATCAGGTCCGAACAAAACCGTTGCTTTTCGTTTTCACCTGCGATGAT
>Ga0114922_10000125_pt1 | contig 69380 bp, 48 predicted proteins | sample AartaG_FD_100975 | JGI IMG/M metagenome (GOLD analysis project Ga0114922, IMG submission 100975) | Deep subsurface microbial communities from Aarhus Bay to uncover new lineages of life (NeLLi) - Aarhus_00045 metaG | ecosystem: Environmental > Aquatic > Marine > Oceanic > Sediment | place...
ATGGTATTCGTGAGTTCCTTTTTAGCCAAAGAAAGGGCTCTCAGAGCTTTAAATCTATGCTCAAAACTCATAGCTTGCAACCAAGTCTCTTCGATACGTAAATTTTTTGGGGGAACTCCAGTTCATATTCCACTTGACAAACGCTGCTTTGGGTGTCATCATAATTCTGTTTTTACCCAGGTTTATAAGTGCAGGGAAGCCCGTGAGAATCGGGCGCAGCCCCCGCTACTGTGATCGGGGACAAATTCCGGCAGGATCCACTGTTTTCCAAAATGAAAACGGGAAGGGCCGGAAAGCGGATGAACCGAAAGTCAGGAAACCTCCTTTAAACCAGGATAACCCATCTTCGGGTGGAAGGTAGGGTGGTTTTTTTATATCCTCCCATACTTTTCTCCTAAGAATTAGACTATCAGGAGGAAGGAATGATTAAAAGAATTCCAAGCATACTGCTTTTAGCTGTAGTTGTCGCTTTCCCGGTTTACGCAGACAAAGACTCTGACGACCAGCAGGAGAAAGCAGCTCAAAAGCTCCAGCATGAAATAACAGTCACGGCCAACCGCATTGAAACTTCAGTAAAAGAAACAGCCAGTTCTGTTTCAGTTATCACCAGAGAAGAACTGGAAAAACTACAAAAAAGAACAGTCTATGAAGCTCTGCAAGAAGTTGTGGGACTGAACACCACTCAGAACGGACCCACTGGCTCCATAGCTTCCGCTTCAATCAGGGGAGCTAATTCAGAACACACCAAAGTGTTGATGGACGGGGTAGAGATGAATGATCCAATCTCTCCCAGCCGCTCATTCAATCTGGGGCATCTGCTTATTGAAAATATTGAACGTATAGAAATAATCCGGGGACCGCAGAGTACGCTCTATGGCTCAGATGCTATGGGTGGAGTTATAAACATTATCACCCGGCAGAGGCAAGGAAAATCCCGGTTCAACCTGTCAACTCAGGGAGGCTCATTTAATACTCTCACAGAAAATGCTGGTATATCAGGAAGCATAGAGAGTTTCTCTTACTCTATGGGCATTTCCCATTACCGCACAGACGGATTTTCTGCAGCCAGCAACCAGTACGAGGGAAATCATGAAAAGGACGGTTACAAGAATCTTTCCATCTTCGGCAAAGCAGGCTTGTCTCTGCGGAAAAACATCAGCCTGGATTTTTCCTTTCGCACCTGTAAGACCAATTCGGACATAGATAGTTTTGGCGGACCTAATGGAGATGACCCAAACCATACCGAAAAAAACAGATCCCTGATCCTCAACTCCAATTTCCGGGCCCTCTTTTTACAAAACCGTTGGGAAACAAAATTGTCTCTTGCTTATATTGATTATTCCCGTATCTATGACAACCCCAAGGATGAACTGCATCCTTTCAGCTCGGATGATTCCCTCTACAAAAGCTCTCTTGTTAAACTTGACTGGCAGAACAATTTCTTTACACATGACACCAACACCATCACCGCCGGTTTGGAATTCACCCACGAGCAGGGCGAATCAGAATATCATTCCCAGGGAATATGGGGCCCTTTCGAGAACATCTTCCCGTTACAAACAGCCAGCCGTATCGGCGCATATGTCCAGGACAGAATTAATATCAGCAGCCGGTTTTTTTCAACCTTTGGCGCCCGTCTCGATAATCACAGCAAAGCCGGAATAGCTTTTACATTCCGGATTGCACCCGCTTTCTTTTTAGCTAAAACCGGCACAAAGTTTAAAGCCACTCTCGGCACTGGTTTTAAAGCCCCTTCTCTTTATCAGCTCTATGCTCCCGGAACTATCTGGGGGCCGGTCGGCAATCAAAAACTTAACGCGGAAAAATCCTCCGCATGGGACGCAGGCATTGAACAGAACTTATTCAAAAACCACTTGACTCTTGGCTTGACTATTTTCTCCAACAGGTTTCAAAACCTCATCGACTTCGATTATCTCTATGGTTATCTAAATATCGGGAAAGCCTCCACTCAGGGCTTAGAGTTTATTTGCAAAGCCTATCCACTAAAGCATCTCTTACTCTCAGCTTCATATACCCGGATGGAAGCCAGGGACGTCGGAACAGACGAAAATCTCCTTAGACGCCCCAAAGACAAATTTACCGCCCTGCTCAGCTTCAATATCCAGGAAAAAACCGACATGACGATCACTTTACTTCATGTGGGAAAAAGAGTCGATAATTTCTTCTCAGGGTTCACATCATCCCGGGTAACCATGGACAGCTATACTTTGCTCAATGCCACCGCCGCCTATAATATTCTCCGTTACACCCGGGTATTTATCCGTTTTGACAACATCCTGAACAAAAAATATGAAGTCATCAAAGGCTATGGAGCTCCAGGATTATCAATATACGGCGGATTTAAGCTTGATTTTTAGTCTTAAATGATGTTCAATCATTGTTACCTTTAAGTAAACAATGATAAAAGAACACAAAACGCCCCTAAATCTTATCTTCCTATTCACATTTCTTTTGGTCTCGCTTATCTTTAATTATCTCCATACAGAAACCAGTATTTACAGCAACAACAAATGTCCGGCCTGTCATTTTCAGAACTCAACCTTTATCACTGCCCAAATAAACATTTTTATTCTGCCTCAGTTGACCTTTTTGGAAACTCTTAAAACATATGAAACTTTTTATTTAAACGACATATACATAATAACCCCAGCTTCCCGCTCGCCTCCCCAAGCTTAATTCTTCCAATAATCTCTTAACAAGTTTTTTCCCTCTTTTTATTCACATAAATTATTGAGGAGGTCGGATGATAAAAAGAATCCATTTAATCCTGTTTATTTTTTTGCCCCTTCTAACATTCAGCCTATGGGGACAGAAACCAAAAAACGAAACCCTTACCCTTGACCAATGTGTCTCTATCGCGATCAAAGAAAACCCGCTTATTCTTTCTTCCTTTCAGCAGTATCAAGCATCTTTGGCCCGTATCAGCCAAGCAAAAGCTTTCTCCCAGCCTTCGCTTAACTGGGATTCGGATCTGCAGTCCAAAGTTTTTAATTTTAAAAACCCGGGAGAATGGTATTTCGGCTTAAGCCAATCACTCGAATTTCCTGGAAAAAGATTGATACGGGGAAAAATCGCTTCCAGAGAATCAAGCGAAATCTTCCAGGATGTAGAACTATTAAAGCTTGATATTGTTTTTCAGGTCAAGCAGGCATTCTATAATCTTCTCCTAGTCAAGGAAAAGCTTGAATATGCGGAGCTTAACCTTGAACTTTCCCAAGACTTTCAAAAAAAAGCCGAACTCAAATTTGAATCCGGAGATGTAGCTAAAGTCGAAGCCCTCAGGGCTCGCGTCGAAACCTCCAAAGCAGCCAATAAAGTAAGAGTAGCTACAAATGAAGTAGGCCTGGTCAAAGCATATCTCAACTATCTTATGGCAAGAAAAAAACATACTCCCCTGGAGGTCTCAGGAAAGCTGAAAAAACCATCAGCCAATCTTAATCTCGAAGAACTTAAAAAAAGAGCCTTTGCTTTTAGGCCCGAAATGAAAAAGATCGGTTTTTCCCTGGAAAAACAAAACCTGCAGAAAAAAAGCTCGTATATGAACTATCTCCCTGATTTTGATCTAGGCATTAACCGTCACAAAGTCGCAGGAGAAGGCTCCTGGTGGGATGTCACTCTAAGTTTCCCCATCCCGCTCTTTTTCTGGCAGCCGGCAAGAGGCGAGATCGCCGAAGCCCAGGCCAATATCAGAGCCATAAACAGAGAAGCAGAACATCTTAAAAATACAATCGTTTTAGAAGTCGAAGAAGCTTATATGAATGCCACTGCAGCCAGAAACCAGATCAAACTTTTCGAAGATGATATTATTACTCAGGCTGAAGAGGTCTACAATATGTTTCTCTTCAGCTACCAGGAAGGAGAGATCGGCGGAATCGAATTGATCGAATCCCGTCGTACCTTGATCGAAGCAAGAACATCATATGCCGATGCTCTTTTTAACTACCAGGCAGCTTTAGCAGCCCTGGAAAAATCCATCGGCCAGAGATTAGAAGGAGAAAACAAATGACAAAAAAATATATTTCTCTCTTAGTAATACTTTTTTTCTTAAGCCTGGGAATCAATTGTTCCAAAAAATCCCAGGAAGCTGGGGATACAAACACCCAAATCTCTCCGGCTATCACTAAGAACGCCCAGAGCTTACAAAAGCCACTCCGTAAGGACCAGAGAAAGGGCCAGGGTCCGGTTGCAGGCGGCCGGGGCTATGGCCGGGAAGAAGGCAAAGGCTTTAATAGAACAAACGGGATTTCCCTTACAAAAGAAGAGAAAGAAGCTGTGCAGATAAAAACCACAAAAGCGGCTTTAAAGCCCATCAAATCTCATTTATCAGCGCTGGGAAAAGTAATCGCCCACCAGCACAGAAAAGCCATTGTCAGCTATCCTTTTTCAGCCCGGATATCACAGATCCACATTCGGGTAGGAGACTGGGTTAAAAAAGGCCAGAAACTTGTGACCCTGCAGAGTGAAGAAGTCGGCTCAGCTAAATCTGAATTCTATAAAGCCCAGACAGATTACGATCTAGCAAATATCAACTGCGACCGAGCAAAACTCCTCTTTGACCGGGGAGCAGGAGCTGAGAAAGACTATCTGGCCTGCTCAGCTAACCTGAAGGTGGCTGAAAGCAGCCTTAATGCGGCTGAGAAAAAACTGCATGTACTGGGGTTTTCCGAAGAACAGGTAAAATCAATCGCTGAATCTCACCAGATAAATCCAATTATTAGCCTTTTCGCGCCCTTAGAAGGGAAGATCATTAATAACAATGCTATTATAGGCGAAATGGTGGACCAAGAAACAGAAATCTTAGTCATAATGGACCCCAGAATTCTCTGGATCGATGCTGACATTTACGAAAAAGATATAGCCAAAATCAAGAAAGGACAAAATGTAGAAATCATTGTCCCCGCCTACCCTGGAGAAAAATTTACAGGGAAGATAAACTACATCAGCGACGTATTGAATGAAGAGACCCGCAGTATTACAGTCCGTACTGAAGTCGAAAATAAAGAGATGAAGCTTAAGCCTGGAATGTTTGCTGACATAAAATTTTTTCTCAATCACCAGAACAAAGCACTTGTGATCCCCCAGGAAGCACTCCTGGATGACAAAGGCGACACAATCGTTTTTATCAAGCGCGGAGAGCAGTATTTTCTCCAGGTCATCCAAACCGGGGCAAGAGAAAACGGATTTGTTGAAATCCTGCATGGACTCTCAGAAGGCGACGAGATTGTCTATGCCGGAAGTTTTCAGCTCAAATCAAAACTCTATGAAGAGATCTTAAAGAAAGGGCACGTTCATTAATCCCCCGAGGAGAGAACAATATGATAGATAAATTAATAGATTTTGCCCTAAAACATCGTTTACTTACTATCCTGCTGGTCATGCTTGTTTCAATCTGGGGAGTCATAGCTTATATGGGTATGCCCAAGGATATCTATCCTGACCTCAATGCTCCTCTTGTCAATATCATTACAGAAAATGAAGGCATGGCAGCTGAGGATGTGGAAAGGCTTATTACTTTTCCCCTTGAAAGTCTGCTTAACGGTGCTCCCAATGTAATCCGGGTTCGGTCGGAATCAGCTACGGGCGACTCAGTTGTCACAGTGGAATTCGACTGGGGTATGGATATCTATCTTGCCCGCCAAATTGTCTCCAGTAAACTGGAACTTATCAGCGGACGTCTCCCCCTCGGCACCACCCCCCCAATGTTAGGCCCGGTTTCATCCCGCATGGGAGAGATCTTCGAGTTTGCCGTAACAGGAGAAGATACCGATCCTATGGAACTTCGTTCAATCGCAGACTGGACCATCCGCTACCGGCTGCAGGGAGTATCAGGGGTATCTTTTGTCATAAACCTGGGCGGTTTTATCAAGCAGTTCCAGGTATTTCTTAAGCCTGATATGCTTAAGCACTATGACATCACCATAAATGAGATCAAAGAGGCTATCGAAAAAAGCAACCGTAATTTTTCAGGCGGAATTCTCTTGAAAGGCTCCCAGGAATCCCTTATCAAAGGAATCGGCCGGATCGAAACCCTGGAGCATATAAAAAATACGGTAATCACCTCTCGAAATAATGTCCCCGTCTCTGTAAAAGATATTGCTGAGGTAAAAGTTGGCGCAAAATTCCGCCGGGAATCCGGAAGTCATAATGGAAAAGAATCCGTATATGTTACAGTAGAAAAGCAATACGGCGGCGACACTTTGACCGCCATCGGCAATATCAAAAATGCTCTAGCAAATATAGCCAAAGACCTGCCGGAAAAAATCAAGATCAAACCTTTTTACGATCAATCCGTGCTTATTACAAAATCCATAAGCCATGTTGAGATCACTATGCTGGAAGGAGCCATCCTTATTATCTTAGTCATGCTGTTTTTCATGTGGAACCTGCGAAGTTCTTTTATCGCCTCTTTGACCATCCCCTTTTCCATCCTTATTGCCCTGGTGCTTATGGATCTTTTTGGAATAAAACTAACGGTCATGTCCATAGGAGGCCTTGCCATCGGCATAGGTAAGGTGGCTAATGGATCCATCATCATGGTCGAGAATATCTACCGGGTACTGCGCGAAAAAAAAGGCCAGGCTTCGACAATGGCCTTGACCTCAGAAGCGGCTCATGATGTGGGGAAACATCTTTTTTCAGCAAATATTATAATCATCTTAGTCTTCCTCCCTCTTCTAACCATGGGAGGAATCGAAGGCGCTATGTTCCGCCCCACAGCCTTTGCCGTAGCTGCAGCACTTTTGGGCTCTCTCCTGATAAACCTCACTTTAAAACCAATCCTTGCTACATTTTTTCTTACAGAAAAATACATCAAAGAAAGAAAAAATCCCATCGATGATTTTATTCACTCTAAATACCAGGTTATCCTTAAAGGCGCTTTAAAACATAAAAAAGCTATTCTAATTGCTTTTTCCTGCCTTATTATCGGAGCGGGAATCTCTTATACTTTTTTAGGGCACGAATTTGTCCCTCCCCTTGATGAAGGGGCTATTATGGCCTCTACCGTAATGCTGCCTGAGACTTCCCTGAAAGAATCTATACAGATGGGAAGCCGGATTGAAAAGATATTCCTCTCCTTCCCTGAAGTTATCTCAGTGTCCCGTACAACCGGGACTGCCGAGGCATCTGAGCACGTACATCCTGTAAACCACAGCCATTATAATATTGAGCTTTTACCCAGGGAGAAACGAAAACGCGGATTTGACAAAATTACCCAGGCCATGCGCCAAGAACTGGACAAAATACCGGGTTTAGCCTATATCTTTGAACAGCCCATAGCCAATAAACTGGCAGAAATGCTGACCGGAGTAGAAGGAGAACTCTCCATCAAACTTTTCGGCCAGGACCTACCTACCCTAAACGACAAGATCGAAGAGATCCACAATGCTCTGATCAACATCAAAGGTGTAGCGGACTTACAAATAGAGCAAACCACTGGCATCCCCCAGCTTATCATCAAGCTTAACCGGGGCAAACTAGCCCGTTTCGGCATACCGGTTGGAGAAGTAGCTGATATCATCGAAACAGCTCTCAATGGTCTGGAAGTTACTGATGTCTACGAAAAAGACAGAATCACATCCGTGCTCATCCGCCTTTCTGAAAAATACCGCCAGGATGAAGAAGCGATTAAAAACCTGCTGATAGAAACTCCCAGTGGGGAAAGAATCCCCCTGACGCAGCTGGCTGAAATAAGTAAAAGCGAAGGACCTCAGACCATATTCCGCGAAAACCTGATGCGGCGTAAAATAATCCTCTGCAATGTAGAAGGTAGAGACATAGGCGGTTTTGTCCAGGAGGCTCGCGAAAGCATAGAAAACGAAGTTGACCTTCCCCCGGGGTATTTTGTCACTTTCGGCGGGCAGTTCGAAAGCCAGCAGCATGCCCTCCGCCATCTGTCTATATTGATGCTCATCGTCATCCTCATTATATTTGTTATCCTTTTCTCCTCATTCAACTCCCTCTGGCAGGCTTTTATGATCATCATGAACATCCCCACGACCCTTATCGGCGGGATTTTGGCCCTGTTGATCGCAGGGCAAACGCTTAATGTCTCCTCCACGATCGGGCTGATAGCCCTATTCGGTATTTGTGTTCAGAACGATATAATTCTCGTAGCTAAGATCAATGATTTTATAAAACAGGGAATGGCTCTGCATGAAGCAGTAGTTAAGGGAGCTATGACTAAATTGCGTCCCATTCTTATGACGGATATGGTAATGATCGTGGCATTACTGCCCATGGCCCTTACTGTATCGACTGGGGCAGAACTTCATAAACCTCTGGCAGTTGTATATATAGGTGGATTTTTCTTTGCTATAATACTCCGTCTGATCATTGTCCCGGTCCTATATGAGACAATGGCAAAATTCGCCATGAAAAAAAGTAAATAGCCTGGATTATTAACGAGTCGCGGTTGCCGTAGATGCGAGGCGCAGGGGATGAAGCTAGAGGGACAGCCCCCCCTCTCTTAAAGGAGGCAGCATGGAAAATCTATCTTTAGATGAACTTATTGATCTTATCCATTCTGTTTTTCCCCTTCAGCCGGATGACCGATTTCTGGGAATCTTGATCGACCTCCCCAAAAATAAAGAAGCGGATAATGATGACTGGAGGATTAGACGCAAAATGGCCACAGAATGGGCCGATGCCTTAAGAGAAAACTTAAAAGCCCTGGATTTAGACGACGTAACGCTTTTTGCCTATCCCAATGTAGGATCTAACAATGCTGAACTCCCCTCCTTTGCTTACCTTAGAAAATGGGGGAGGCCTCTGCCTTCCTATGCTTCCGATCTGGAAGAATCATGTAGGAAGATCTCATTTGAAGAAATATTTAAAAAAGTAAAAATCATTATGGCACCGACCCAATATTCAGCTACAGCTCCTTTGAAAAATGCTGCCAGAAAATTCGATCTCCGGGCCGCTACAATGCCGGGATTTTCTCCCGCCATGATCCCCACCCTGAAAATTGATTATTCAGAAGTAAACCGGCGGGTGCTCAAGATCAAAGAAAAACTTGACCGGGCAGAGGCCGCAGAGGTGTTTTTTTTAGTCGATAACATTGATGAATATAAAATGCTTTTTGATCTGCGCTTCCGCAATGCCCATGCCAGTACGGGCCGCTTCCCTGACAGAGGAGTTGCCGGTAATCTGCCCAGCGGAGAAGCCTATATCGTACCCTATGAAGGCGAAAAAGAGGAGCCAAGCCTTACACAAGGCACTTTGCCGGTTCAAATAGATAACCATATCGTACTCTTCTATATCAAAGAGAACCGTGCCATCAAAGCTGAAGGTGAGAGCCCAGCTGCAGAAGAGGAGCAGTCACATCTTATAAAAGAACCGGCCTACGGAAACATGGCAGAGCTTGGTTTCGGTGTGCTGAAAGATTTCGGCATCCTCCCGGTCGGTAAAATATTGCAGGATGAAAAACTGGGCTTTCACATTGCCTTTGGCCGCAGCGAACATTTCGGCGGTATAATCGGCCCGGACGATTTTTCTTCACCGGAAGAAGTAATCCATCTTGACCGCATTTACATCGCAGCAACTCAGCCCCGCATCACAGTACAGTCGATTATTCTTAAGTACCCGGATGGTCAAAACAGACTTGACCCCTCTAGCGCTAAGGCGGTCATAAGATAGGCAGCTTCAGGCAGAGCTTTTTCATCAATATCAAACCCAGGATGGTGATGGGGATATTGCGTCCCGTCGCCCATGCCAAAGAACAAAAAAGCCCCGGGAACTTTCTTGAGATAATAGGCAAAATCCTCTCCTCCCATAACCGGCTCAATATGTCTGATCCGCTCTTTGCCCAAAGTTTTTGCGGTTATTTTCTCAACAAAATCGACCATGCCGGCATCATTTACAAGCGGAGCATAACCAATATCATATTCAAACTCTGCTGTAGCGCCATAAGTTTCACAGGTTTTCTGAGTAATTTTCCGCAAGCGCTGCTCAGTCAATTTTTGAACATCAGCATCAAAGCTTCTTACCGTGCCAGTCAATGTCACTTTTTCCGGAATTATATTGTAAATAGTTCCGCCTTTAATAGTACCGAAAGAAACTACCACAGGCTTTAGCGGGTCAATACTACGGCTAACAATACTCTGGACATTGACAACCAGTTGGGAAGCTACCAGAATGGGATCCACGGTCTGCTGGGGCATAGAACCGTGACCGCCTTTTCCTTTAATAGTAATAGAAAAGGCATCAGGTTGGGCCATCATCGGCCCTTTTACAACCCCGACAATTCCTGTAGCTAAATCCTGCCAAAGATGGAGTCCAAAAATAGCATCCACTCCTTCCAAAGCTCCCTCTTCGATCATCAATTTAGCTCCGCCCGGGATCCTTTCTTCTGACGGCTGAAAAAGAAATACTACTTTGCCACTGAAACGGTCTTTCATCTGAGACAATATTTTCGCTGCTCCCATAATAACAGCCATATGCCCATCGTGGGCACATGCATGGGTTATCCCGGGATTCTGAGAGATATATTCCTTATCCCCCTCCTCCTCTAATGGGAGTGCGTCCATATCAGCACGTAAGGCCACGGTCCGTCCTCCAGGCTTGCCCTCCAATACAGCCCGCAGACCGGTCTTGGCTAACGTTTCCACCTGCAATCCCAGGCTTTCTAAAAATTCCCTGATAACAGCTGATGTCCGTTTTTCTTCAAATGCAAGCTCAGGGTAGCGGTGAAAATCCCGTCGCCAACTTACTAATTCCTCTGTTATCTCTATAACTTTATTTTTGATTTCATCAAGCATTTTTCTTTTCTCCAATTATTCTCGGTCCACGATATAATAAGCTTATTATCACAGCAACGGCTGCGTTTACTACCAACCCTACAAATCCGGCATTAATACCTAAAAAGGGATCATTACCGCTGAGGATTAGCAGAGCCACTATCCCGACACCTGAGATTATCCCCCAAAACACACCGTTGCGGCTGGCTTTTTTCCAGAAAAGACCCAAGATAACACCTGGAAAAAACTGGCAAACGCCATCATATCCAAGGATTAAAAGATTGACCAGTTCATTGGGGAAAAAGATTGCAAACACCAGGCCAAGGGCCATTATAACCAGGACCATAAACCGTGACAGCCGCATAACAGTTTCCTCTCCTGCCTCCGGCTTAAACCCGGTCTTATAGATATTTTTGGCCACAAGAGTAGCAGCAAAAAGCACCAAGATAGCCGCAGGCACCATGGCTGTCACAGCTCCTGCTGCCCCTACAAACCCCATAAACCAGGCAGGGTATGTCTGATTTACTAGAGTCAGGAAAGATAGATCCCCATTTTCCAGGCCCGGAATAACCAAAAGCGCTGTAAAACCAACAAAAAATATCAGCAGTATGGGGATCTGGTAAAACGGCATGATAATAGCATTTCTCTTAATGATCTTGTCACTTTTTGCCGAAAAAGCAGAGCCAAATACATGCGGCCACATATAAAAACCCATAGCAGTTAATAAAAGAGTGGACATGACCCAGAGAACATCCATATTTGTTGTTGCTCCGGGAAAAATCAGGTGTTCCGGCATTTTATCTATCAGCGCTGAAAACATCTTGCCAAAACTGCCAAAATAAATCAGGGGAACTCCGATCCCCACAATAAATACAGCTGCCAGCATTAAAACATCTTTAATAACCGCAACCCAAGCCGCCCCCCTAAGGCCACTAGTGTATACAAAAGCGCAGGTCAGAACAAAAGATATAAGAATTGCTACCTGGGAACTGATGGCCCCGTTACTAGCGACTTTGACAATAAAACCCAAGCCGGTCAGCTGAAGCTGCAGATAAGGGATTATAGACACAACCCCGATAACCGCCACCAGAACTCCCAGGCCGCGGCTGTTATATATTTGAATGAAAAAATCAGGTTGAGTGTGCAGATTGAAACGCTTTCCAAGCTTCCAGATCAAAGGGAGAATAAAAAAGGATAAAGTATATGCCAGAGCCCCGTAAATCAAGATATAAAATGCCGGTGCTCCTTTTGAATAAGCCCAACCGCTAGCACCCAAGAAAGTAAAAGTGGTATAGATCTCTCCTGCCATGAGCAGCCACATTATGATTAATCCAAAGCGCCGGCCTCCTACTGTCCAGTTTTCGAAGTTCATCTCTATATTTCTCCCGGCATAAACTCCGACTAACGAGGAAATAAGAATGACTGCAAAAATAATGATCAGCGCCAAACTCAATCGTCTTCTCCTTTATCCGGCGGGTTGAATTTATTTTCCAGCACATAGGCAAGAAAAAGAATAGCGGGAGTCAGTATTACCCAGGCAAGAATCCAGAATAGCAGAAACGGCAGCCCCAGCACAACCGGATGGATACGATTTACAAGAGGTAGAGCAAAAACAAGGGTCACAAACGGAATAGCTCCGAGTATTAAGGCATATTTTGTGCCTTTCTTCATTCAGGCCTCCTTTCAAAGCTAAGACTTAATATTACAGGGGCTCCCCCATTTTATCTAAACTTTTGGGCATAAAGCAAGACAAGGTTCGCTATATGAATCCTTAGGGAAAAGATTTATAATACCTGGATCTTATTATGATCTCAACTAAGGACAAAATCACTCTTCGCGGTGTCAAGGTACATAATCTGAAAAATATCGACCTTGATATTCCTCTTAACAAACAGATAATCATAACCGGCGTCTCAGGATCAGGAAAATCTTCTCTTGCCTTTGACACTCTTTATGCGGAAGGACAGCGCCGTTTCCTCGAATCATTGTCCGCCTACGCCCGGCAGTTCCTGGAACGCATGGAAAAACCAGATGCAGATACGATCGAAGGAATAACCCCGGCCATTGCCATCCAGCAGAAAGCTGTTACCAAAAATCCCCGCTCTACAGTGGCAACCGTTACAGAGATCTATGACTATCTGCGCGTACTTTTTGCCCGAATCGGCTCTATCTACTGCCCGGAATGCAGCCACCCCGTACACAGAGATACTATCGATTCTATGGTCGAACAGCTTTTTAAATCCTCTTCTGCAGCAAAAGCAACCATATCCTTCTCCTGGCCCGTAGAAAAAGGCCTGGATGTGCTGAAAAAAGAAGGTTTTTTCCGCATAATAAGAGATGGCAAGATTTTTGAACTTGAGAAAGCCGACCTTTCCGGCCTCAATAACCTGGAAGTCTTTATGGACAGGCTGGAACTCGACCATAAAGAAAGGGAACGCCTGGTCGATTCCCTGGAAACAGCTCTTATAAAAGGTGAAGGACGCGTAAAAGTACGCACTGACAAAGGACGGGAATTTCTATTTTCAGACAAACTTGAATGTAAATACTGCGGGATAACCTATCAGGATCCAACTCCCAATCTCTTCTCCTTTAACAGCCCCCAGGGGGCCTGCCCCTCATGTCAGGGATTTGGCGACTTGGCTGTTTTCGATGAAGATAAGATCATCCCTGACAAAAACCTCTCCCTCAAAGAGGGAGCGATCGAACCATGGACCAAACCGGCATCACGGCGGCGAATGCAGAATCTATTGGAGCGGGCAAAAAAGCAGGGCATCCCTACTGATGCCCCCTATAAGAAACTTAAAAAATCTGAAACAGACTTTATCCTGCACGGAAAGGGAGCATTTAAAGGAGTAATTGGCTCATTCGAACGCTTGAAAAAGAAAAAATATAAAATCCAGGTCCGGGTCTATCTGGCCAGGTATAGAAAATACATCCCCTGTCCGGCATGCAAACAGATGCGCCTTAATACCCTCGCCCTAAATGTTAAACTCAAGGGAAAGTCTATCAGTGAAGTCACCCAATTGACCGTACGCCAGGCAAAGGACTATTTTAATTCTTTAACTCTTTCGCCTTATCAAAAACAGATCGCAGAGAAACTTTCCCATGAAATCATCAGCCGGCTGAAATTTCTGCTCGAAGTCGGCCTGGATTATATAACCCTGAACCGTATGACCTTCACCCTTTCCGGAGGAGAAGCCCAGCGGATAAATCTGGCTGCTGCTTTAAGCACCTCATTAGTAGGAACTCTATTTGTCCTGGATGAACCCAGTATCGGACTTCATGCCCGTGATAACCACAGGCTCATCAACATCCTCAAATCACTAAAAGATGTGGGGAACACAGTCATAGTTGTGGAGCATGATCCAGAGATCATCAAATCGGCTGAATACCTGATCGACCTTGGCCCAGGAGCCGGAGAGCAGGGAGGTAAGGTTATATTCTCCGGCGATATGGAAAGCTTTCTGAAATATCCTGACTCCCTTACAGCCAAATATATCCGCGGCGATAAAAAGATAAAAACACCCCTATCCCGGCGCAAGTCCAAAGACAACATCACTATAAAAGACGCACATGTGCATAATCTTAAACATATTGATGTTAAGATCCCTCTAAATGTCTTTACCTGTGTTACCGGTGTATCCGGCTCAGGGAAAAGCACTCTGCTTTTTGATGTGCTGCACAAAGGCTGGAAAGGAGAGACTTCTCCTGGTTTTAAGGAGATTGAAGGAAAAGAAAAGCTAAATGCAGTTATCGTAGTCGACCAGTCACCCCTCAGTAAATCCCCCCGCTCCATACCAGCCACCTATACTAAGGCCCTGGATGAGATCCGTATTATGTTCAGCCGCACCCGGGAAGCAAAAGCACATGGATATAAACCTGGATTTTTCTCTTTTAACACTGCCGGAGGCCGCTGCGAAGAATGCAAGGGCGCCGGACAGCAGATCGTAGAGATGCAGTTTCTATCCGACGTAGTGCTTACCTGTGAAGCCTGCAATGGCAAACGTTTTAAAAAAGAAATACTTGACATCAAATACAAAGAAAAAAATATTGCTGATATCCTCCGGATGAGTGTTATCGAAGCATGTGATTTTTATGCTGAAAATACAAAGATCATACGCAAATTATCCCCCTTAATAGAAGTGGGTCTGGGCTATCTTACCTTAGGCCAACCCACAACAACTCTTTCAGGCGGAGAACTGCAGAGGATCAAATTAGCTCACAACCTGGTGCATCAGAGGAAAAATAATGTTCTGTACTTATTTGACGAGCCGACAATCGGCCTGCACCCATCTGATGTCTCTGTGCTCCTGAAAAGCTTCCAGAAACTTGTGAATAAAGGGCACACAGTTGTAGTAATTGAACACAATCTGGATATGATAAAATGTGCTGACCATATAATCGACCTGGGGCCGGAAGGCGGAGAAAAAGGCGGCGAGATAGTGGCCCAGGGGACTCCGGAAGAATGCCTTGTCTGCAAAAAATCTTATACTGCCCGCTATCTGCAGAATTACCTTTAAAAGATATGGAAAGATATGGGGACATCATAATTAATTCCGAATTAAGTATGATGTCCCCATATCTCTAGATGAGCTGCCCTATGCCAAAATCAAATTAAATGCTATAATGCCTTCCCAATACAAGCCATAAGAAAATGAGAGAAAAAACTAAAGAGCAGCTCCTCCAGGAGATCGAGAGCTTACAAAATCAAATCGCCAGGCTGAAAAAGGAAGATATTGCTGAGGCAAAACAAGCACTAGCAGCATTAAAAGATTCAGAAAAACGATTTAAAACCATCTTTGAATATGCCCCTGACGCATACTACTTAAGCGATTTAAAAGGAACCTTTATCGACGGAAATATTGCTGCAGAAAAGATAACCGGCTACAAAAAAAAAGAGTTGATCGGGAAAAACTTTCTAAAAATTAAATTGCTTCCCCCAAGCCAGCTTGCCAAAGCAGCTGCAGAACTCACCAAAAGCACCCTGGGTAAAGCCACCTCGCCTGAAGAATTTCAACTAATTCGCAAAGACGGCAAAAAGGTCATGGTTGAAATCGCCACTCTCCCTATCAAAATCAAAGGCAAGTTTCAAGCTTTGGGTATCGCCCGGGATATTACAGCCCGAAAAGCCGCCGAAGAAAAAGAAAAATCGCTGACTGCAGATTTAAAATTCCTTTCTGAATCAGCTATGAAATTTGTCGAGCTTCCCCACGAAGAAGATATTTTTAAAGTTATTGGTCAGCAGCTTAGCTATCTGGTAAAAAACAGCTATATTATTGTAACTTTATATCGCCCCAAAGATAACTCAATGGAAGTAAAAATTATAACCGGAATAAAAAAAAGGACAAAAAAAATCCTCAAAATATTAGGCAGAGATCCGATAGGGATGAGGCTGAAGCTTGATACCCAGTCAGCAAGAGAAAGGGTGATGAAAGGAAGACTTGTTGAAATTAAAGGGGGCCTCTATGATCTATCCTTTAACAAGATACCAAAAAAAATCTGCACAACCCTGGAAAAAGCCTTTGGAGTCAAGGCCCTATACTCCATCGGATTTGTAAAAGAAAATAAAATTTTCGGAGCCGCAGTGATTATCCCAAAAAACATCTTGAATCTTTCCCGCAAAACAGCTATCGAAGCTTTCATCTATCAGGCATCCGTTGCTCTCCATAAATGGCATGCAGAAAATAAAGTCGCTGCCTCGCTTAAAGAAAAAGACATTCTTTTGCGTGAGATACATCACCGGGTTAAAAACAACCTTCAGATAATTTCCAGCCTGCTCCGTTTACAGTCAAGGAAAATCGAGGATAACTCCTTGCAGGAAATTTTCCAAGTCAGCCAGCAGCGGATCCGTTCCATAGCCTTGATCCATGAAAACCTTTACCTCTCCGATGACCTGGGCCAGATCGATTTCTCCAAATATATTCACAATCTCACCTCCCACCTATCCTCTATCAATGCAGCCGATGCTAAAGGGATAAACTTTAAAATATCTACTGATAACATTTTCTTGGATATCAACCGCGCTATTCCCTGCGGGCTGCTCCTTAATGAACTTATTACCAATGCCTTAAAATATGCTTTTCCTGAAGAAACAAAAGGGGAGATAAAAATAGACCTTGAAAGACATAAGCAGAATAAATTGAGATTGAGCATAGCAGATAACGGCATCGGATTTCCCAAAGGATTAGATTTCCGCAAAACAGAATCACTGGGCCTGCAATTGGTCAACAGCCTGATTTCTCAGCTCAACGGCACTATCAAGATGCAACAGAAAACAGGCACCAAGTTTACTTTGGTCTTTTAACCTTTTTTTCCCTATCCTCTGCTAATAAGATTGTAATCCACATCAGCCCGGCAGAACTCAGGCAAGCTGCCGCATATCCCCACAGAATCTCCGATTACAGCCATCATCCCTTCAATCCCATCTATCATTAATGTATTGAGTGAATCTTCAATCTGCTTTGATTTATTGTTTTTAACCGCATTTCCCAGGGCCGTAGCTACAACATCTGCCAGAATTACATCTGAAGAAACCACTACAGCAGCATCGGCCCTGCCAAAACTCAAGGAATGTCCCACTGTTGCAGAAGAAGTGCAGATGCCGATTATTTCATCCCTTGGTTCAAACCTGAATCCCAGGCCTTTAATCCCGGGTTTCCCAGCATATATCCCCACAATTACAGGAGAGCTGAGAAACATGGCAATATCCCCACCATTATCAAAAATGACATGAGAAGCTCCTGCATCGATCATTGCCCTAACAGCATATTCAGCTATAGCCCCGGCTACAGCAGCCATAGGACCGGTTCCGGCTTTGGCAGAAGTAGAGGCCATTTTTTGGACAATTTCAGGAGCATGAGGAGAAACCTCGCAGGGTTTAAGAGTAGTACTAAATGCAGGATTTTTTGCAATATAATCTTCCAGATCCTGCCTCCTGCACCTTACCTCTTCCCGCGCTGCCGGAATGCACTTGTCCTCTGCTATAATTGTAGCAATAGTTTCTTTAATATGAAGTTTATGCCTTCTCATTTCATCCTAACATTCAGACAAATGAGGGAAATTTTTCTCTCATCGGCCGAGCTGTTCCCTTTCCAGACAAATGTTCCACAGGTTCAGATAAATAAAAGGCGCCATTCTCGATCCATTGTTTTAATAAGTCAGCTATAGTTTTTGCTCGGGAAAAGCTGGACAAACAGTTCGTTTTGACGTCTCTGCCATTAATCTTTATGCTTCCTGATTTAAGTTCAGCATAAGTTACTTTTCTTATTTCAGGCCTATCCCGGGAAGGAACACTGTAATCCAAGACAGATGTCTCTATCTCTCTGTCACTTATCCCGGTGCTCTCAGCGATCTCAGCATTCAAAACAGGAATTGGAACACCGATTCCCACAAATAGGGTCGGCCCATAGTTATGAAATGTGGTTGCCTTTAAAAACCGGTTATTCATCCTTTTTAAGTCTCCCTGGACCATAAGGGTAGCAAACTCGTTTTCCGGGCTGTTTTGAGTCCCACTGCCGGTAATATATCCGGTTGCCCCTCCCAGAAAAATCCTTGTTCCTACGCCGATAGTCAAGAAAAACCGGTCATTTATAATCGGAGACAATTCCCCAGCCCCAGAATAAGCGGCATTTCCAAATTCCGGCAGAAGCCGCCCCATATAGGTTGAGAGCGTCCTGGAGCTCGAATTTGTCGCTACTGCATATTTTTGATAAGCATTACGGGGATTACTCATGATCGCTTGATTTAAGTCGTAAATAGTCAATTCTGTTTCTACTGCTTGGCTGGGATAACAATCAGTTCCCGGCGACTCTGCTCTTAGGACAACGGGCTTTCTGTTTACAAGATCATCGATCACATGAGCTCCTCCATATTTTTCGCCCTTCACATCCGAGTATTGAGCAGCCCCAATATAAGCATCCACTGCTGCCACTCCGCTATATGCCGGAACATCATTCAGCCAGCATTTGGAAATCTTTATAGGAGGTTCGGAATGCCCGAAATTCAGCCATACTCCGGATGAACACATAGCTCCGAAAGTTCCGGTTGTTACTACATCCACTTTTTTGGCTGCATTTTCAGGCCCGACCTCTTTTACAATACAAGTCATCTCGTCAGCAGTGACGACTCTGGCTTTATTATTTTTAATTTTCTGATTTATATCACTTATAGTTTTTGACATTCTTAGACCTCCATCTAAATTTAGATTTTATATAGAGTAATAGAAAATCTGAGTGAAAACTGGGGAGATCCCGGAAACGGGGAAATTAAAAAGAAATGCCCGTGTCCGGGCTAGACATTATCATACATAAATCTGTAAGATGGCGTTTTTCTTTGTCTTTTCTCATCTGATTACAAATTATTATAGTTTCACAAAATCTAAAGTCAAGGATAATTAGACTGGAGTCCCCTCATTTTTTTTTAAGCTTACAAAAGTTGGAAAGCATGGATACTGGCAAATCCTTTTATTATTCCCTTGACTTCTGAGGAGGGAAGATTTATTTTTCTGAAAGAAAAAAGATTTTTCATGACAAAAAAACATGTTCTGATTCCGCGTCATATTATCTGGCCTTTCATCCTCTTATCCAGTCTTTTTGCCTGGTGGGGACTGGCCAACAACATGACCGACACCCTGCTGGCTGCTTTTAAACGAATCATGAGTTTCTCGGATGCAAAAACAGCTCTGATTCAAGTTGTCTGTTATGGGGCCGGATATGGATTGTTCGCGATCCCAGCCGCCATCTATATCAAAAAATACAACTACAAGTCGGGCGTACTTCTGGGGCTGGGATTGTATGCCTTAGGCGCCATTCTGTTTTTGCCGGCAAAAATGACAGCAAATTACTACTTTTTTCTTATCGCAATCTGGATCCTGTTCGGAGGGCTCTCAATCCTGGAAACAGCAGCAAATCCTTATATCATTGCAATGGGTCCAAAAGAATCAGGTACCCGCCGGCTCAATTTCGCCCAGTCTTTTAATCCGATGGGTTCGATTTTAGGCGTCATCATTAGCCAGAACTTTATCCTTTCAAAATTAAACACAGCAAGCTCTACCGAGCGTGCGGCTATGAATCCGGAAAAACTGTTGTCCATCCAGACTGGAGAATTGAACGCAGTAACCATAACCTATGTCACAGTGGGGCTTATTTTGGCTTTGACCTGGATTTTGATCGCCATAAATAAAAAAATGCCCAGATTGGGCGAAACCGGAGGACCCCTCAACCTCGGCCCGACCTTTAAACGGCTAATTCGCAACCGGCACTATAGGTGGGGGGTTGTCGCTCAGTTTTTCTACGTGGGCGCCCAGATCGGCGTTTGGTCGTTTACGATCCGCTATGTCATGCAGGAGTTAAGGCTCGAGGAACAAATCGTGGCAGGAGGCAAGACCGCTGAACAGATGGCAGCCACCTATTATACGGCCGCGCTTATCTTTTTTGCGCTTTCCCGCTTCATCTGCACCTGGCTCATGAAATATATCACACCCGCCAACCTGCTCACCATCTTTTCCGGGATCGCTGGGGGATTGAGCCTCGCTGTCATCTATGTAGGCGGGCATATCGGGGTGTATGCCCTGGTCGGAATCTCAGGCTGCATGTCGCTCATGTTCCCAACAATTTTTGGTTTGGCGGTACGCGGTCTGAGCGATGATGACACAAAAATTGCAGGATCCGGATTAATCATGGCCATAGCCGGAGCTGCTTTCGTCACCCAAATACAAGGCTCGGTGTCAACAATAACCGGCAGCATCAATCTTGCTTACTGGGTACCGCTGGCTTGCTTTATCATCATTGCTTATTATGGCGCCGTCGCCTGCCGCAAAGATCTGCCGGCATCAGCATAGGGATGGCCGGTTTCATGCAGCCAATCAATAATCTCTCTGCGTCTTTGTTTTGCGATTACTGCATATTTTGCTTTTCCCGCCAGATTTTTCATCTCTCCCGGGTCATCAATCAAATTATACATCTCGTCCGTTTCGGCATTAACATGGAGGACATATTTCCACTCGCCATCAAAAGTTACATAGGAATAACCCCCGCCTGACCAGTGGGTGTAAATCTTGTCTCTGTGCGAATCCTTTTTTCCGTTTAGAACATTATAAAAACTTTTACCCTGCATCCTGCTCTGTCCGGGCAGCCCCAATAGATCAATAAGAGTAGGCATAATATCAACATTGCCGGCAAAAGCCTTCGTAACTGACCCAGGTTGAGTCACTCCGGGAGCCCTGATAATAAACGGTACATGAGCAAGTTCCTGGTAGCCGCAATTGCCCATTTTATAAACAAATCCATGGGCTGCCACCATATCCCCGTGGTCTGATGTAAAAATAACTACAGTATTATCATCAAAACCACACTCGGTCAGGGCATTCAACACCCGGCCAATCTGAGCGTCAATATAGGCGCTGTAGCCGTAATAGCGACGGATATAATCCTTAAACTGCTCATCCTGCCAGTCGGGCAGTTTATAACAGACTTTATTGTTCTTCTGAGCAAGCGGTTTCCCTTCCAGAGTATCAAAGTGATTAGGGGGCAGGGGACACTGGTCAAGGGAATATTTTTCGTCCCATGGCCGCGGCGGTGCTACCGGGAGGTGGGGTCCGTAAAAGGAAAGCACCATGCCAAAAGGCTGTTCTTTTCCCCGGTGAGATTTGATGAAATCTACAGCCTTGCCTGAAAAAAACGCTGCCATATGGTGTTCTTCCGGCAGCCGGGAGAACCTGTGTTCCCCCTCACCTACATTTGGCAGGTCATTGTGATTACCGGGCTTGGCTCTTTCTTCCAAAAACTTCCCTAATCCTACATCTTTCAAATAATTATGGTAATCCTTCCATCCTCCAGCCCAGGTTTCAAAGCCAAGCTGAGGCTTATCCTCTCCGTACCCCCCCTTTACTTTTTCAAATCTATATTCCTTATCATCCGGGACCCGCTGCAAATACCAGGCGCCGTTAAAAGGCTCCCGCCAGGGAACATTCCTATACATATGGCCTTTAAGATGACTTTTCCCGAAAAAACCAGTATCCCGCCCAGAATCAGCCAAAATATATCCCATGGAAGGCAATTCATCTGATAGCAAAACATTATTAGTGATCACTCCATGCTGTTGAGGATAAAGACCCGTCAGCATACAGGCCCGGGAAGGACTGCAAGGAAAAGCGCTTATATAAAAATTATTAAATCTTTTTCCTGAAGCAGCCAAACGATCAAGATTGGGAGTCGGATTTAAAGGATTACCGTAACAACCCAGGGTGCTTACCGGTTGCTGGTCGGTCATGATATAAACGAGATTCAAAGGCTGCTTAGGCGATTTTCGCAGCCGGCAGCCAAGAGAAGATGCAGCCAGAGCCCCGCCTAGCGATGATTTAAAAAAATCCCGCCGGGATATTTCCTTCATTTTTGCCTCCAATCTGCTTTTTATCACAGATAAACAATATGGTCAATTCCTCCCATTTTTTGACAAAAGAGCGGTAGAAAGAATCAGGTCAATTGATTAAGAAAATCGTGAGCAAGGATGAGCGGGCATGGTTCCTCTCCAGAATGGAGAGGAGAGCGAAGACTGTATCCGAGCGGATTTTCCACGCTGGGGAAAATCTGCGTGTTTTCGTATCAACTGACCTGATTCTTGCTTAATGCTCAGAAGCATAGAATAAAATGGGGAAACTACAACTCTTAACAAAGCTTGCATAATCTTTTGTGTAATATTATTATTGTAAGCATTGAACAGACAAAGTCATTTTTTTGAGCCCTAATGATTAATAAAACGATCAAGCATTATAAAATCGAAAAGCTTCTGGGAAAGGGCGGCATGGGCGTCGTCTACCTCGCCCGCGATACCAGGCTCGACCGGCCGGTAGCTTTGAAGATTCTTAACACCGACCTCTCAACCGATCCTAACAGGCTGCCGCGTTTTCTGCGGGAAGCACGTTCTGCCGCCGCAATTACCCACCCTGCCATAGCTCAGATATATGACATTGATGAGGCGGATGGCACAACTTTTATCGCCATGGAATATGTAGAGGGGCAGACGGTGAGCCAATTGATCGCCAACCGCGAGCTAGACCTGGCAGGTTCTGTAGAAATTGCTCTCCAGGTAGCGGACGGACTGAACAAAGCCCATAAAACAAATATTATCCATAGAGATATCAAATCGGATAACATCATGGTTACCCGGGACGGGCACGCAAAACTCCTCGACTTCGGCTTGGCAAAACTGTTAAAACCGGCAAAAAGCGTTACTGAAACACAAACAGCTCCTGACCCGAAAGAAACAGAAACAATGTTTCAGACTATTGCCGGCACTGTGATAGGAACTATTGCCTATATGAGTCCTGAACAAGCCCGCGGCCAGGCGATAAGCCCTACTTCTGATATTTTTTCGCTGGGCATAGTGATCTACGAAATGGTCACAGGCGAGATGCCATTTAAAGGTGACAGCCCCTTGGATACAATGCATTCCATCGCTTTTGAAGAAATCCGCCCGGTTACAGTTATTCGCAAAAACCTTCCGCCTGAACTTCACCGGATTGTTTCCCGCTGTTTGCGCAAGCACCCTGAAAAACGCTACCAGAATGCAGGCGATCTGGCCACAGACCTTAAGCGATTAAAACACGATATTGAATCAGGAGTCCAGCGTTCTATTTCCCCTATACACAGGCTCCAGGAATTAGGAGATTGGCTAAAAACATCCTTGCCTTTCGGGCCTAAAAGCATAGCCGCTGGCGCTATAATTCTTATCATAGCAGCATTGTTGATAATCACAAATATCCACTGGGCAAATCTGTTTTGGCTGGTAATACTTGGGCTTATCATCTACCGCTATATCAGAAACAGAAAAAATCGGATGCTAAAACGATTTGTCGCCAAAATCTCCAAATTTCCTGATGTCCGGGCCATCAGCATCCGGGAAAACAAGGTAACGGTTATTGCAGAGAAGGCTCAAGCAAAACTCTATATCCGGATCAACAGCCTGATCGACAGCATAAATAATAAGCTGTACATTGGAAAACATCTAGAAGTTGCGGTTCGTGACGACCTTGCTCCCGCAGAATTTCAAAGCATCCTGAGAGAATCAGGAATTGTTTATGTTCGGGATGATGAATAGCCTGGATTATTCATAATAAGATGAAACGAGTATCAACTTTCATATATTTTCTTATGCTCTCCTTAGGAATTGCTTTCCTTATCTACTTATTTACAAAAGCTTCATCTTTTTCTATTCTTGAGCACAAATTCCGCCCTTCATTTCTCTTTATGATATCAACTGTGGGAATAATCTTATTACTTTTTTTGCTTTTATGGCATCTTGCCGCAAAATCGGAAAGCAGGATTTTCCAATCAGAATACAAATCCCTTCTCAGGGAAGATCTGCTAATATTCCTCCCTTTTAGTATTTTTCTTGTTTCCCCCCTTCTGCTTAATTTTTATCTGACCTCCGCTGATTTCCAGCACCGCCTGAAGCTGCTGCTTATATTTACTATCATTGCTTTTGCCTATTTAAAACTGGCTCAGATCAACCGGCACATGCACTTGCAATCCCGGCTTGAAAAAACAATTTCCCGCTTTAAATCTCTTTCCCGCCGCAAACGGCTGGCCATTCTCTTTATAATCGCTTTTGTTATTTACAATATTTGCACCTTTGTTTTAGTTTCAAGTAGATTTGCCTATTCCGGAGACGAACCTTATTATCTTCTTACCACCCACAGCCTTTATCAAGACCAAGACATCAATGTGGCCGACGAATATAAAGACTCAAGCTATTTTAATTTTTATCCGAAAGAGATCTACCCCAACCTCAGGCTTAGTGCTTATGCCAGATTCGGCCGCAAAGGCACTGATTATGCATATCCCATAAACCAACCCGGTATTTCTGTGCTGATGCTGCCGTTTTACTGGTTCAGCCAGTTTTTTGAAGGAAAAACCCTGATCTTTATTTTAAAAGGAAGCCTGGCCATATGGGCAGTTCTGCTCGGGCTTCAGCTCTATCTTTTTGCCCGGGAACACTGGAAACGGGAAAACTCTGCTCTCCTGCTCTGGTTTATCTATTCGTTTTCAGCCCCGGTTCTTTTCTATTCCATCCATCTCTACCCTGAAATTCCCATCGCCCTATTTTCTTTCTATATCTACCGGAAAATCCGTTCTCCCGCCCCAATATCCACTCCCCAGTACTTTTTTCTCGGATTTTTGTTGTCTCTCTTTTTCTGGTTCGGATTAAAATACAATATGATATTCTGGCCGCTTCTTATTGTATCCCTTTATTTCCTGCTTAAAGAACACAAAGCGGGGTGGAAGATCACCTGTTTTCTCTTTTTTCCTATCCTTTCCCTCGGCCTGAACTACCTATACATCCATGAGTTATACGGAACTTATAATCCCATTGCCATTTATGAAGGGGTTGTAAGTGCTAATACTCTAAAAAACTACAAGGACATCATAATAAATACCCCAATGATGCTGCGAATTGACTCTTTTCTGGATTACTTCCTAGACCAGAGAGACGGGCTCCTTCTCTATTCACCTTTATATTTCTTTGTCTTCCTGGGAATTGTTGAAGCTTTCAGAAAATCAAAAAAAGACCTGTTTATCCTGTTGTTCATCTCCGGCCCTTTTATCCTGAATTATGCTTTTTTCACTCATAGGCAGGGAAGCTGCCCCCAAGGACGGGTGCTCTCCCCCCTATCCTGGGTCGGTATCATTCTGGTCGGATACTTTCTGATCCATAACCGGAAAAAAATATATACTATTCTTTTTAAAGCAGCCTGCCTGGTAAGCCTGGTGATTCCCGTTCTTATCCTCCGCCATCCCGCTTTTCTTTATCAACCAACGACCCATGAGTTTACTTTCAGAGGGAGTGAGCTCTTTATCTCGCTTAGTAATCTTTACTTTTATCTCCCAGGGCTCCTGCCTTCCTTTCTTAAGCTCAATAACTTCGGATATATCCCTAATTATATATGGATGAGCCTTATCCTGTTTTTCGTGCTGGGATATCTTGTGAAAAAAGATATCAAGCGCTTCCCCCAGTTTTTTTCCAAAGCACTTATAGTCTATCTGATTTTATTGCTGTTCTTTGCCTGGTTTTCTCTCTTCCCCCGTACTTCCCTGATCCTTCCTCCTTTTAAAGCCAGATATTCCCCGGCGAAAACCCTCGGTTTTTATACGGCCCGAGAATATTTAAGAATGATAAATCCGGGAGAGTTCCATCTCACAAAAAATCACCATGATTTCAATTTTATTTTTGCTTCACGAAGGAAGATAGAAGAATTAGAAATTAAATTCGGGACCACAGAGGGGAACTTTAGAGTGGAATTAAAACTTTTTGATAAAATCCTTTTTAAAGGGGAAACGACCAAAAATATCCGGACCATATCCTCCCCTTCTCCCCCCGCGTATCGGTTTAAAAACTCGCATCTTTACCAGATAAAAATCAGGCTGGAGCAGATATCCGGCGAACCAGTAACAAAAAAACCTTTTTTCTTTTCAATCTATCCGAAAGATTAGAATATATAACCTGAATTATTCACGATATGAATAGTTCAGAATTAGTCATCTGAGCATAGATGTCTTTATCCTTAATATCAAATATCTTTATTTCCTCTCCCTGAAGCTTTGTTTTTAAAAATTTATCCAGGATACTATCCCTTACAACCAAGAGGAAAGGAGGAGAAGCCTGAAAAAGAACTTGCTCCAAAGCAGGCCATAATCCCCTGCCCGCTACCTCCAGGGGACCTACTTCATCCACGATAAAAAACTCAGAATCCCGGCCCCGCAAAATTATCTTCTTTGCCAGAGCAAGGGTTTCAGGGATAAAAAAGAAAGGCCCGCTTTTCTCCCAGCTTTTCTCCCCATCACGCCGGATAAAAGGAATGGATTGCCCGGCTTTGAGGTCAAAAAGATCATAGCCTTCCACGCTATTTTTCTCCCTGATAGATTCGCTTAGAAATCCGCCAAACTTGATCCCAGAATGCTTTATTTCGGAATAGAGCTTCTTTAGCAAACCGGTCTTCCCATAATGGACCGGCCCAGTAAGTATGTAGATCATCCCTTAAAAAACTTAGTGCAGACGTCCATCCTTTTTTTCCTCGCCCCAGCCCGGCAGTTTAAATTGTTCAGGTTTTAATTTCAGAACTTTTTTCAACCATTCAGATGGATATCCTTTACTACGAGCACGTCCGTTTTCATCTTTTACATAGCCATCATTATACTTGCAGATTAAATACTCCCCTAGCTCGAGCCAGTGCTTTACAACTGTCTCTCCCTGAGTAACAGAATAATTTGTAAGATACTCTTTCATAAGCTCAGGGTCGGTCTTAATCAAAGCAAGTGCGGTTTTATCAACCACAGGCTGCAGGGAAATAGCCTGCCCTTCCAGGGCTGCCTGCACCTTCTGGATGTCTTTGACCATGTATGAATATTTCAGATTGGCAAAATTGGCCACAAAGTTAAACACCCACCAGGCAGAATCCCAGGAAAATTCCCGCAAATCCCCCAACGTAAAAGGCTTTGGTACATCCTGGATGCAGCAGTAAAGCGGAACATAACAGGTAGTAAAAGTATCGTCTACACCATACCAGTATACTCCTCCAACCTGATCAGGAAGCCATCCACGCGACTGGGAGATAAAAGAAAAGGCAGTCTGTTGGGTAGAGATAGGCCGTTCCCAACTGTATTTCACCCCTTCTACTTCCCAGGTAAGTCCGCGGCAGCGGAGGGGATTGCCAAAAGGACCCGCATCCACACCTTTTGTCATGTCAAAAGGAGTCCCTTCGTAGTGGTCCCGCATAATATCCATAACATCCGAGAGAGAGAGTTTCTTGTCCGGTTTTATCCAGAGTGGGTAGGGTTTAGCGCCTTTTTCTCCGCGCTGAAAAGCCGGCGAAAGATTAAGAGATGGAGCGCTGCAGCGGAACATACTCCAAACCCTGGCAGCACAGGTCCTGAGAGAGGAAGGTTTGGGAGGGTCAAAAGCATAACGAAAACTGAAGGATTTGCCTGATTTTTTATCATACAATCCTTTTTGCACCGCAAAACCAATAATATCCTCAGAATACAGGCAATTATCCGGGTCATTTAAAGGAAACTCACCTATGCGGGACATATTGGCATGCCCTGAAATATACCCGTCAGGTATCCTCAGAGCGACCCAGTTAGCACCTTTTTCCCCCGGGCCTTTACCTATCATCTCCATGATCCAGGCTTCATTTTCATCTGCAATTGAAAATGATTCCCCGCTGCTTCCGTATCCATAATCTTCAACCAGGCCAGTCATCACCTTAATAGCTTCCCTGGCGGTTTTTGCCCGCTGCAGGGCAAGCCTCATCATCGTAAAATAATGAAGCAATCCATCCGGATTACGCAGCTCGCTGCGGCCGCCGAATGTGGTCTCACCAATAGCTACCTGATATTCATTCATAAGGCCTACTACAGCATATGTATGAGCAGGCTGTTTTATTTTTCCTCTCAGTTTTCCGTCCCGGCCAGTAATTTCAAAATAATCATCAGGGCCGTATTCCTTTGCCGGAATATTCTGGAGAGCAGATACAAATTCCCCGTCACAGGTGTAAGTGATCATCACAGAGCCGTCTTTTGAGGCTCCTTTGGTCACTAAAAAGCTTGAACAATTGTCAGTCTCCTCCTGCGCCCCCAGACCGACTGCAAATAAACCCAAAAATGAGATAAGAAAAAGTGAAATGATTTTACGGTGCATAGTATTTCCCTCCAGGTAAAAATTCAGAGACATTATATTCGCCAGGAATACTGGATCTTTATAAAAAATTGATTCAATTGCGGCAATAATGTTCCCTGCGTATCCAGCCAGTTCCTATTGTATACTAAAAATATATCTAAAATACTGCGGTAAGTCCAGCGCAGCCTTGTATTCATTCCCAAAGACCTTGTGAGATTATCATACTGGAAAAAGCTTAAAATCTGAAAATCTGGAGAAAAAAACAGGTTGAGGCGGGTCCGCGCCAACTGGATATCAACATCCCCTGCCGGTACCCTGCCAAAGTTCCATTCTCCTTCCAAGGCAAGATTGATACGGTGGGAGGGGCGCCAGGCAATCTGTGCCTGGCACTGGTTCATATGGCCGTTATAAAACGGCCCGAACCACCACGTTAGTTTGGTCGTCACCCTGCGCTTACTGGCCGAACTATATTCCAGGCGGTAACGTATCCAGTGATATTTTCCCGCTTCTACAGAAACTCCTGGAGAAAGTTCAAAAGAATCAGGCAGTCTTTCCATCTGGGGCACAAAATTAAATTCCACCCGGTCCCCGCTTTCAAGGTGCCAGTTTATGGGAGCAGTGAATATCCGCCACTGCAAAGGCTGGCCGTCCAGATCAGTGACCATACTTGTAAACAGTTCATACCATATCTGCCGCAGCCAGGATAATTCCGGGCGGGGTTTATAGGCAATGTTAATATTATATTTATATATCCCCTTCCAGGGAACAAATCCCATTGCCGGTTCAAAATCCTCGCCGATCCGTTTTCCAGTCAGGGCAATATCCCAAAGGTCATTGGGGAAATCTATTTCAAATCCGAAGGCAGAACGGTCACTTCCAACATCCTCGCGATTGTTTACCAGGCCCCAAACACCTATGAGAAAATTCTTGTCACCCTTAAAGTGGGAGGTTTTATAGACAAAATCCAGACCAGCCATCCAGCTCTTTTTCCCACCCAGGGGATCGCCTGCAGTCACAAGGAAACCCAGCTTAGATTCTGCCCATAAATTTTGATAGCCACGGGCAGCAAAAAGATTTGTCCTGGGAGCCAGCCCCCCCACCGGGCGGGTCAAGGTATCAAGCACCCCGAAATTAAAGCGACCGATACTGCCTGTAGCTTTAACCGCCAGGTCAATTGGAACTGCCTGCTCTTCAACAAGCCCGATACGCCGGCTGAAAAAAGGCACTATGTCTCTACTGTGGCGAAATCCCATGCCCAGGCCGAAATTGAATATATCCGAGCCCTCCAGAAAAAAGGTCCTTTTTTCCGGAAAAAAAAGCGGGAACCTGGTCATGTTGACCATGCGAGTGTCGACCTCGGTTTCTGCAAAATCCGTATTAACGCTTAAAAGACCCGTGACATTTCCCCCGAAATTTTTCATAACATCCAGCCCAGGTTCAACATCCCTTATATAAGATGATTCAGGGTCGTCCTGAGCTCGGCTGCCAAGCAAATAAGGCCTTACTGTAAGCCCTATTCCCTGCTTAAAAACAGGAAGAGAAGTTAGCCTTCCTCCCTGGCTGATATGGGTGACTCTATAATTAAGTTTAGGGGAGGCCCAGCGATTAGTCTCAAGTAAACGCTGGATGCGGCGCTCGACATTAAAACCCCATTGGGTCAGACCGGTTCTAAAGCGGATGGTCTTTGCCGGGATACATATCTCAGCACTCCAGCCTTGCTCAAACCGCCTGGCTGCGGCTTCCCATATGCCATCCCATTGTTGATTCTCGCCTTCTCCTTCTCTCGCTATTAAAGCGTCATAACGGGCTCCATTAGGATTGACTGCAAATATATAGCCGGTCCTGCCATTTAAAAATGTATCCAACACAACCTTAACATGGTCTTCCCCTCTGAGCCGCGCATCGCGCTGCATAGTATAGCTTACGATCTCTTCAGGACTGCTGTAATAACATACAATACCAAAATATATTGCATCTATGGAGGCTGCAACCCGGATCTCGGTTCTTTCGCTGGGAGAAATCCCCTCCTGAGGTTCGACCATTGTCAAAGGTCCGATAGGTACAGCCTTTTCCCAGAAATGTTCAGTTATGCGGCCATCAAGTATAAAGGAGCTTTTATCGGGAATAAAAAAAACTTCAGCTGATAACAGCGAGGTGTCTTTTTTCTGGGCCAGGATAAATCCAGGCGAGAGCACTAAAACTACAAGTAGGAATATATGCGCTTTTTTTGTTTTTTTCATAAGCACCCGTTGTAGCACAGTGCGTCATCCGAGTCAAAACAATTAAGGGGTCAAGTCTTCATATTCCACATTTCTTAATCTAAAACTAATAAGGATATATCAAATGTGGAATATGAAGACTTGACCCCTTACTCTATATTTATATATTTATTCCCTGCCAATTTCTTGATTTTAATTTATTTTTTCCTTGCAATTTTCTATAATTTCTGATATTTTTTAACAGTTCACAGGTTAAGGGTAATCAAAGATTACAGATTGCCTTTGTATAAGGCCGTGAATAGTGAGAAGGACACTAGCCTGGATTATTCACGAGTCGAGGTTGCTGCAGATGCGAGGCACAGGGTATGAAGCTGTGGTCCTTCACCGCAAGTACCCTGTAACGAAGCAGATGCTGTGAGATCGGCTCGCTCGGAGAGTAAAAAAATGGCGATTAAAATTAAAAATAAGAAAAAAGTTTCAATAATCATTCTTGAAAAAATCTTGCATATCATTGAAAAGAAAATAATAATAAAAACATCGCCATTTTTTTATGAATAGGTCAGGCTAGTTATGAAAAGAATAATTGAATCAAAATTGCGCCAATGGAAAAACAAAACACCCCGAAAACCTCTCCTTCTGCAAGGGGCAAGACAAGTCGGGAAAACCTATGTTCTTAGAAAATTTGCTAAAAACCATTTTAGCCACACCCACTATTTTGACCTTGAAGCATCAAAAGTCGATCTTGCCACTATTTTTAATGACTCACCATTAGATCCGAAGCAGTTAATCAACAAATTGAGCTTTGTTTCCGGAAATACGATTAATCCTGAAACAGATATCTTGATCCTTGATGAAATACAGGCGATTCCTAGAGCCATAACCGCCCTGAGGTACTTCTACGAGAATATGAGTAAGCTGGCGGTTGCTGCCGCCGGCTCAAATCTGGGCGTTGCCCATAGTGATGAGCCGTTTCCCATCGGAAAAGTTGAAAGTGTTCATATGTATCCCATGAATTTTGAAGAATTTCTTGCCGGAACAGACGAAAAAATGGCGCTGACTTTTTTAATGAATTTCAGAGGTGGAAAGATTGACGATATTTATCACAGGCGTCTTTTTGATTTGCTGAAAGGGTATTTTGTTACAGGAGGGATGCCTGAAGCCATCAGTCAATACTCTGCTAATAAGGATACACCGCTTAAAGCATTCAGGAACGTCCGGCAACTCCAGAAACAGCTTATTTTTCATTATGAGAGCGATTTTTCAAAATATGCAGGGAGTACGAATTCCCGTCATATTCAGCGCGTATTCAGAGCAATACCTCTTCAACTGTCAAATACACAGGACAAAAAATCAAAGAAATTCAAATTCAAAGACGTCATTTCCAAAGGATACAGAAGCTATGAGCACCTTGCAGATCCCGTAGAGTGGTTGACCAAGGCGGGACTTGCCTTAAAAGTCCATACAAATTTACATCCGTCCTTACCGCTTATGGCCGGTGCAAAAGAAAACAGCTTCAAACTCTTCTTGTTTGATATCGGCTTGCTTGGCGCTATGATTAACCTGAATCCGGAAAGCATTCTGCGCTATGATTATGGTTCTTATAAGGGTTATTTTGCTGAAAACTTTGTTATTCAGGAGTTATACACATACGGTTTCAATGAAATCGTCACCTGGTCAGGCAGAAGTTCTGAAATGGAATTTGTGCTCGAAATGAACGGAAACATCATCCCTGTGGAGGTAAAAGCCGGGTTTAACACCAAAGCCAAAAGCCTGCAAGCGTTTATAAGCAAATATCATCCGGCTTACGCCATAAAATTTACCGGAAATAAATTCGGCTGTGACAATCAAAAACGTATATTCAATTATCCATTGTATATGATTTCAAAATTTCCAGAACTTTCAAAATCTTAGGGGATTGGTGCTCGGAGCACGGGGAATCTTATTCTTCAGCAATAAGCATAGTCGCAGGATCAAGTTTAAGAGGAAGCTCTCCCTGGGGAGGGACATTGCGATTTTTAACCAGATTTAATCCTATATATTCGCCTTTAAAGCTAAGTGTGATTAAGACCGCTATCTCACCCAGGAATTTTCTCAGCACCTTCGGAATCCCGTCTTTATCAAATATCGGCTCATTCCCTCTGAGAGAAGCACTAAACCACACTTCAATCTCCATTGTTTCAGCAAAGTCCCTGAATTTCCTCAAGTCATCAGCTGAAGCTTTGGCAAAATCATAGCCATCTACTATAAGAGCCTCAGCAGCAAACTGCCCCTGGGTTATCATAATATCCAGGCTGTTAAGGATCTGTTCAGTCCGGGCCCCTTCCTGAGAAAAATTCATAATAACCCGGTTCTTTATAATCTCATCATGCACTTCGAGAGCTGATTCAAGTTTCCTTTTTTTAGATATCTCTTTAAAGATATCTTCATACCAGTTGATAATATAGTCAACCCGGCTTGCATATGAAACGTGGATAACAGGCTTTTTTTGAAACAGCTTGTCAGTAGCAATATGGACAAGAGTGGCTGTCTTACCAACTCCCTTTCGGGAAGCAAAAACACCGATATTTCCCTTTCCCAATCCGCCCTGGATCGACTTCTCCAGGATCCGCAGCGGACTCCTCTTAATCAATTCTTTTTTTACCATTAACTCAAACTCCTATTATAATCACGATGTTTGAAGTCTTAATTTTTCTTTATATTCCGCAATCAAGTCCTCAGCAATATTTTCCGGGACTCTGGCATGCCTTAAGAATTCCATGGTAAATTCCGCTTTGCCCTGACTCAAAGAACGGAGATTTGTCGCGTATCCGAACATTTCCACAAGGGGGACTTTCGCGTCGATCCGGGAAAAATTCCCGTCCTCAACAGAACTTACAATAATACCCCGCCTCTGATTAATACTTGCAAATACACTTCCGGCAAATTCAGATGGACTTTCAACCGAGACTTTCATAATGGGCTCTAAGATTCTGGGCTTTGCCTTCCTATAGGCCTGTTTAAAAGCTTCTCTGGTTGCAGTCTGAAATGCCAGGTCTGAAGAATCGACTGCATGAGACTGGCCGTCATTTAAAGTAACCCTGATACCCTCAACAGGAAAACCGATAATCTGGCCCTTTTTAAGCGCAGCCTGGAAGCCCTTATCACAGGAAGGGATAAATTCTGTGGGAATGCGTCCGCCTTTGATCTTATTAACAAATTCGTATCTTTCTTTATTAAGGGGCTCAATAAATCCCTTTACCCGCGCGAACTGACCTGAGCCACCTGTCTGTTTTTTATGAATGTAATCAAATTCCACCTGCTGGGTGATAGTTTCACGATATGCAACCTGAGGTTTGCCGGTTTCAACCTCGGCCCTGTATTCACGTTTCATCCGTTCCACATATACATCAAGATGAAGCTCACCCATCCCCTGGATGATAGTCTGGTTAGACTCTGAATCGACATAGGACCGGAATGTAGGGTCTTCCTTGGTAAACCTGTTCAAGGCCTTTTTCATATTATCTGATGCCTTATTATCCACAGGTTTTACTGCCAAAGAAATGACGGGCTCAGGCACAAATATGGACGTCATGGAATAATCCAAACCTGGTTCTGTAAATGTATCCCCGGAAGCGCAATCAATGCCAAATAGGGCAACAATCTCTCCGCTGCCGGCGCTATCAATATCTTCCGTGCGTTCTGCATGCATCCGGATAAGCCGGCCCACTCTGAATGTCTTCCGTAAACGGCTGTTAAAAAGTTCTTTGCCTTTTTTTATACTTCCCTGGTATATCCGGATATATGTCAACTGGCCGTAGGGGCCGTCCTCCAGTTTATAGGCAAGGGCAACACTCCCAGCCTCTTCCTCAGATAGAAGCTTTATCTTTTTTTTCTCATCACCCAGATCAAGAGCATAATTTTCCACATTGCTGGGATCAGGAAGATAACGGACGACTGCATCCAACAAAGGCTGAACTCCCTTGTTTCTGTAAGCTGAACCCATAAATACCGGGGTCATCTCCTGAGATATCGTTCCGTTTCTTACGGCCTGGAATATCTGCTCCTCTGTCGGGCGTTCCTCCAGGACAGCTTCCATCAGTTCGTCTGAAAACATGGTAACAGCATCAAGCATCTGCTCGCGCTTCTCTTCAGCTTCAGATCTCAATTCAGGGGGAATATCTTCTGTTCTAACGACTTCCCCATCCGGTCCGTCAAAATAGATGGCTTTCATCCTAACAAGGTCAATAACGCCCTTATGACCATCTTCCAGGCCGATGGGAACCTGCATAAGCACAGCATTATGTCCTAATTTGCTTTTTAAATGGTCGCTGACCTTATAAGGATCAGCGCCTACCCGATCGCATTTATTAATAAAAGCGATCCGCGGGACATGGTAACGCTTAAGCTGCCTGTCAACTGTAATGGACTGCGATTGTACTCCCCCGACCGAACATAATACCAAAATCGCCCCATCTAAAACACGCAGGGAACGTTCTACTTCAATAGTGAAGTCAACATGTCCGGGAGTGTCAATAATATTTATAGAATGGTCCTTCCATTTGACATGGGTTGCGGCTGAGGTGATAGTAATGCCCCGTTCTCTTTCCAGCTGCATCGAGTCCATAGTAGCGCCTATACCATCTTTGCCACGCACTTCATGGGTTTTATGGATCTTTTTGCAGAAAAAGAGGATCCTCTCTGTTAGCGTCGTCTTTCCGGAATCAATATGCGCACTGATCCCTATATTCCGCATTTTGTCTATATCAGAATTTATTTCAATCATTCAACTTTATCTCTTTCCTTTAATATGGGATAGTCTCTGCTAATTTTTGAGATGAATTAAACAGGGGCTTCTAACTTTATCTTTGAAGCATGGGATTATACACCAACAGCCCTGCTCTTGGCAATAATTATTGCAGCTTTTATGGTTTAAATATTCTCATATAACTCCAAAAATTTATTAGCTGAGCGGCGCCACGAATATTTTTGAACTTGTGCGGCTCCTTCTTCTATCAACCCCCCCCTCAATTTATCATCCCTTAAAATATCACCGATTTTTGCTGCCATGTCTTCAACTGAGTAAGGATCAAAATATAGAGCCGCTTCCCCAAGAATTTCAGGCATGCAGGCCGCATCAGATGATACTACCGGAGTCCGGCATTTCATCGCTTCCAAGGGAGACAAACCAAATCCTTCATATAATGACGGGAAAATAAATGCGGCTGCGCTGCTGTATAAAGCGTTAAATTCCTCCAAATTCAACCAGCCGGGATTTATAATGTTTTTTTGGAGGTCAAGCTCATTTATGAGTGCTTGTAAATGTTTGTATTTTTCTAAGCGGTCGCCTGCCAGGATTAGAAACGGGCATTGTTTGCGCTTTAAGCGGGAAAAGGCCTGGATTAAACGGGCAATATTTTTATGCTCTTTAAAAGCACCCGTATAAAGTATGTATTGATCCGGAATATCGACTTTTTCAAAGACTGCCCGCAGAATCTTATCATCAATAATTTTTTGAAACCGATCATCCACAGCCCCATAAATAACATTGATATCCGACTTCGGGAAATTGTACAGCTGGAGGATATCGCTTTTCGACCACTCAGAGATGGTGACAATACAGTCCGAGCTTTTTAGGGCGTGCTTGATCATAAATTTGGCGTAATTATAAGCCCCAGCCCGCTTTAAATTCGCTTTAAAGCGCAAATGGATCAAATCAGAGATTACAGTCAGGGTTGGTTTTGCTTTTACAAGCGGCACTACATAGTGGGGCGAGTGATAGAGGTCCACATTTAATTTTCGTAATTTTGCCGGGATTGTAAGATGTTCCCTTAGGGAATATTTCCCGGCTGACTCCTTGATAACTGAAAAATTCCCCGGGAATTTCGGCAGGTTTTTTATGTCACCAGGTGCTGCCAACAGAAAGAACTGATGAGGATTATTGATTTTAGCAAACTGATCAATAATATTTCTCAGATATGTCCCTATCCCATAATCAAAATATTTGCGAGCATCTATACAAATTTTCATGGAAATGCCGTACTATTGCTTTAAGAATCGTTTTATTTTAAGCAGTTTCAAATAAATCAGCAATCCTAAATTTGAGAAAAAACCATTATGCTTCCGGTAATAATAGCGCTGACTTTGGCGATATTGTGTGGAAACTCTCTGCAGTCGCCTTCCATAAGTCATGCCTCTTTGGTGAATAATTTCAGTTTCAGGAAAATAGACAACCCGCAATCCTGCCTCATACACCCGCTTGCAAAGGTCGACATCTTCAAAAAACATAAATAATTCATCATCAAATCCGTTTATTTGCTCAAACAAACTGCGGCGAAGCATCAAGCAGGCACCTGTTACCCAATTTACTTCCTTGGAGGTTTCAAATTGAGAGGCAAGCTTCTCCCGAAAAGTGGGATTCTCTACCTTTCGAACCAAACGACTCATTTTGCACTGGGACAATATCTTGTGAAATGATCCGGTTGATAGTTGAAAATCTCCATTTTCATATATTAACCGGGGGCCAATGAGCCCGACATCAGGGTGTGACTCTAAATACCGGAGCATTTTTTCAAATGACGCTTCCGTCAGAATCATATCCGGATTTAAAAATACAAGAAAGTCACCCTGCGCTTTTTTAGAGCCAAGATTATTCGCTTTTGAAAATCCGAGATTTTCAGGCGCTTCAACTAAAATAATTTCGGAAAAATGTTTTTTAACCATTTCAACTGAATTGTCAGTTGAGGCGTTATCCACAACAATAATCTCAGAATCGGGCGTCCTGTTTTGTAAGAGAGAATTAAGACACTCTTTTAAGTCATAACTTGTATTGTAATTAACAATAATTATCGATAATTTCATGATCTCAAAGATAACCTACCTATGGATGGCTCCTATTATCTCTTCTGCTTTAGAGAACGAACCTATTCCCAAGAGAATAAAGATATACCGGTCAAAAGATTGGCTAAAAAGCAATCCTCCTGCTTCATCCAGCCCAGAAAAACTCCGGCCCCCTTGCTCCTTAAACCCCTGAAAAGCTGAGTCATTAATAAATTTTTCCTTAACTTCCCTGAATGCCTTTAAACCCTTATCTATGCTCTCATATTTAAAGATAAACACACTGTGTCCAGCCGCATAATCCCCCCTGACCCCTTCTTGCAAGGGAAAATTTTCCTCTGGAAAAAACTTAAAACTGTTCATCAAGGCCAGGGGACCTTTAAAATATTTAATACCAGGTTTGATAAGCCCCTCTTTAGGCAGCATTGTTACTAACTTAGGCACAGATGCCTCAGATTTAATCCTTGCGTCAATCACTTCTGCTATCTGCTTTAATCCCAACACAGTCTCTTTATCCGCATCAAATCCTGTAAGGGTTATCAGGTATTTCCCTTTCCAAAAATTTAAATAATAGTCCTCAAGTCCGGCCCCATCACCGATGCTTAATTCCTTGCCCAGAGCCGAAGATTTGAACGAATATATCCCAAAAGCACTTTCAGGCCCTGACATTTCAAAAAGCTCGATCGATATCGACTTTCCCTGCTTACTGGAGTAGTCCTGGATAATAACCTGTTCAAATCCATATTCATGGTAGATTTCAGCTCCTCCGTTTATATAAAGATAAAGGTCATCCCCTGTATATTGCTGGGGAGAATCTTCAGCCTGCCAGTTTTTAAGCTCTTTTCCCGGGAGAAACTGCCTCAGGCCATCTTCCTCTATTGTCGATTTTGCACACGCCGGGAAGAAAAAGCTGAAAAAAACAAAAATAAGAACAATCAATTTTTCTTTGCTGTTGATAGACACCATTGCTCCTCTCTTCTCAGATGATACAATGTCAGCAGAAAAAATCAAGAGAAGTTCGGGGGACATGATACTTAATTCTGTTTTCTGGAATTAAGGATCGTGTCCCCCAAACTTGAGAAGTCTAATGTGGAATATGAAGACTTGACCCCTTTCTTAACCGGAGAAAGGAGAAAACCATGAACTCAGGGGACATGATACTTTATTCTGTTTTCTGGAATTAAGTATCGTGTCCCCCAAATTTCCCCAAACTTGAGAAGTCTAATGTGGAATATGAAGACTTGACCCCTTTCTTTAGATATGACAATATGATAAATGAGTTCAGGGGACATGATACTTAATTCTGTTTTCTGGAATTAGAGTTCAGGGGACATGATACTTAATTCTGTTTTCTGGAATTAAGGATCGTGTCCCCCAAATTTCCCCGAACTGAGAAAGGAGAAAACTATGCAAAAGAATAAAATTAAATTACCTAAATCCCCCGGAAAATTATCCCGGCGCCGATTTCTCACAGGCACAGCTGCCGCTGCAGCAGTGATGGCTGTTTCCCCGAGAGCAGCCAGGGCAGGGAAGTCATCTAAAGAGAAACATCCCGCCGGCTTTAAATTAAAATACGCTCCTTCTTTGGGTATGTTTAATAATCATGCCGGCAAAGACCCTATAGACCAGCTTAAATTTATGTCAGGCCAGGGTTTCAGCGCCATGTTTGACAACGGCTTGATGAACCGCCCCAAAGCACAGCAGGAAGCAATAGCCCGGGAGATGGAGCGCTTCAATATGACACTTGGACCCTTTGTAGCTTATGCTGATTTTTCTATTAAATCTTTTGTCACCCGGGACAAAGACATCCGCCTCATGCTTAAGGCAAAGGTCAAAGACGCAGTAGAAACTGCCAAGCGAGCCAATGCAAAGTGGACGCTTATGGTGCCGGGCCGCTTTGACGAACGCCTGGAATGGGATTATCAGACTGCCAATGTGATCGACAATCTAAAATACTGTGCCGAAATCTGCGAGCCCTCTGGCCTGGTCATAGTGATCGAGCCCCTTAATGCCTGGACAGACCATCCGGGCCTTTTCCTTACAAAAATCCCCCAAGCCTTTCAAATATGCCAAGCTGTCAATAGCCCAAGCTGTAAGATCGTCGATGACATCTATCACCAGCAGATCCAGGAAGGCAACCTCATCCCCAATATAGACTATGCCTGGGAAGAGATCGCCAGTTTTCATCTAGGGGATAATCCCGGACGCAAGGAACCCCTCACAGGGGAGATAAATTTCAAAAACATATTCAAGCACCTCTATAACAAAGGCTACAAAGGAGTGCTCTGTATGGAACACGGCCAGAGCAAGCCCGGAAAAACAGGGGAAAAAGCAATAATCGATGCCTACAAAATTTGCGACGATTTTTAAGGAGCTATTATGACAAAAACAAAAAAAACAAATTTCAGCCTTTCAAGACGGGATTTTATTAAAACCACCTCAGCAGCCACCCTGGCAGCTATGATACCTACAACTGGCGTAATGTTCGCCTCTGGTTCAGATAAGGTCAGAGTCGGCCTTATAGGATGCGGAGGCCGGGGAACAGGCGCAGCCATAGACTGCATCAACTCTTCATCCAATGTTGTAATAACAGCCATGGGAGACCTATTTCAGGACCGCCTGGAAAGTTCCCTCAAACGTCTTACAGAAAAATCAAAAAAAGAAAACCTATCTATCACTCCGGAGAGATGTTTTTCCGGATTTGATGCTTATAAAAAAGTTCTAGCCTGTGATATTGACCTTGTGATCCTGGCCGCTCCCCCCCATTTCCGGCCGGAACACTTAGAAGCAGCTGTAAAAGCCGGTAAACACATTTTTATGGAAAAACCGGTAGCAGTTGACCCTCCGGGTATACGCTCGGTAATAACCAGCTCTGAACTTGCCGCCCAAAAAGGCCTGGCAATTGTAGCCGGCACTCAGCGCCGCCATCAAGCCCACTATCTCGAGATCTTAAAAAGAGTCAACAATGGAGATATAGGCGAGATCGTATCCGGACAGTGCTACTGGAATATGGGCGCCCTCTGGGTAGAGCGGGCCCAGCAAAACTGGGAAAACCGCACAGCTAAAGCCTGGTCTGATATGGAATGGCATTGCCGCAACTGGCTCTTTCTCACCTGGCTTTCAGGTGACCATATCGTCGAACAGCACGTCCACAACCTGGATGTGATAAACTGGGCCATAGGCTCCCACCCGGTCAAATGCTCCGGCATGGGCGGCCGCCAGGTACGCACCGCCCCTCAATACGGCAATATATTCGACCATTTCGCCATCGAATACGAATATGCCAATGGAGCCAAGGTAATGAGCATGTGCCGCCAGACCGACGGATGCCACAGCAATGTCTCAGAACGGGTGATAGGCACTCAGGGTTTCTCCTATACTGACGGGGCAAACGGCTATATCAAGGGAACCAAAGCCTTTGAATACGAAAAAGAATCCCCTAATCCCTATGTTCAGGAACACACCGACTTAATAGCAAGCATCCGCTCAGGCAAACCGCTTAACGAAGGGAAACAAGTCGCAGAAAGCACCTTAACAGCGATTATGGGACGCATGAGCGCCTATACAGGCCGGGCTCTCTCCTGGGACTGGGTAAAAAACTCCTCCCAGCTCGATCTATCTCCCCCCAGCTACGAAATGGGTGACCTGCCGGTCAGACCGGTCGCTGTCCCCGGCAAAACTGAGTTGATATAAACAAATCGGGGTCAAGTCTTCATATTCCACATTGCAAACATATGAAACTAATAAGAATGTGGCAATGTGGAATATGAAGACTTGACCCCTTTTGTCTGGACAATAATTAATCTCTATTGACAAATTGTCCAGTTCAGAAACAAGCAAGATCATATGGGAATGTGGCTGGATGGAAATTTCTTGATGATATCATGAAATCAATAGCAAAAAAAAAGCCCGGCACAGGGCCGAGCTTATGAACGCTTGAAAAATCTATAATATATAATCTATAATCTATTTAAAAGCACTTACCTCCCGAGTGTCTATTTCCGTTTGGTCATCACCAGGTGGCAATAAAAAGGCAATTGTTGTTCCAGCAGTAGCTGCAGCTAATAATACAAGACCGGTCGTAGATGTGAAAAATCCCAATACCCCTTTCTTTTTTACAAGATAAACCAAATCACCAGGAACAACAATAGCTTCCATTAAGATCGCTATAATCTGTCCTTTAAAGGCTTTTTCCACGGCCGTGCCATTTAAGGTCAGAAGCTTTGCTTTTTGGTAAAAATCCGTCTCTGAAATATCTTCAGGTCCAAGATTATGAATCCTGTTGCCTCTTTGTAAAACATCACGGATAATCTCTACTTTTGCAATATGAGTATTCAGATCATATTCTATCACTCTACCTATAAGAATTTCTCCCGTATTTTCATCAGCTTTCTTCTCCCGCAGGGCAAAGGAGACCTTGCCGGTCGTGTCCGGCTTTATGCCAATAAGACGCTCAAAGTTGTAGGCGCCGGCTTCTGTACTGACTCCGGCCAGATAAAGCCCGGGCTTAATGTCATTGAGCACAAATACACCCCTGACATCCGTCCCCTCGCTTTCATAGACTGTGCCGTTCTTTATGTTTCGCAGCAAAAGCACTGCCCCCTCAACCGGTGTGGTCCTGTCCGCGCTATACACAAAACCCTTTAGATTTCCCTGGCCCGGTACCGCTGCTGCCATCGAAGATGCAGAAAAAAGCAAAAAAGTAACGGTAAGAGCCATAAATACTAATTTTTTTCTTTCGCTATTTATCATGATTCCCTCGCCTTAGTGTTATATATAATATGACCTAAAATTCCAATTGTCAAGCCCTATCTCAATTTCCCCCCGCTGCATCCTGCCATATGATCGATGCCAATCTGACTGCCCGGTTGACCGCAAAAAATTCAAGCACATTTCGGCCGGCCAAGCATTCCGCCTTAAACACCAGATTCCCATCCTCCCCAAAACCGTCTATCTTTACCCGGCCATTAAAGACCACTGCCACCAGAGGAACCTGCCCCCCTATCCCTTCATCAGCATCCCCGCCATCCCCAACAAGCCTTATTTCAATAACCTTTCTCCCGCCATCAAACTGCAGCACCGTTGAGAACCGCCCCCCCTTTCCAACCACCCTTGCCGCAAGCGTTGTTTCAGCCTCCGAAACCAGTTCTCCGATCCTGGCGCCCACTTCAATAATACCAGCCTCTTTATTGATTCGCCCATAAAGCTCCCGCAGACACATCCAGGTCTCAAGCGCCTCCGGATCGACCTCAAGCGACTTCTGCAGAGAAGTCTCCGCATCATAGATAAAATCCGATCCCATATAAGCCTCGCCTATATAGCGCAGCACCCGGGCATAGGATTTTTCCTGCTCCTCAGGTACTGTTACAAAGCGCCCCTCCAGCCTGCGCCCGTATTCAATAATATCGCTGAAGCGGTTCTGCTGCAAATATAGAAACAGCCGGAACGCCACAGCATCCAGGTCACTATCTCCGCCCGCTTCTTGCTGCTCAGAAAAGACCTTGCGCTGGATTAAAAAGTCCACAAGTTCATCTACAGCCGCGCCCCGCTCTTCAAGCTCCAGGTACTGGTACAAGTACTCTTCTACATCTTTAAGCCCTTTGCCCTGCCGCAGCCCACACTTTGCCAGCTTGAGCAGCGCTGTCTTGCGGATGCGATCAAATTCGCTCTCATCAATAAGCAGCATCCCCCCCAGATCCTGATAAAAACGGATGCGCCTTAAAATATTAAGACAGCTCCCATACCCTGCTTCTGCCTTACGTATCCGCTTATAAAGATAATCGTATTCTGCCTGCTTAAAGGCTTCTTCTGCCTGCTTAAAATCCATAGCCTCTGCTGCTGCCAAATAGTGCCTTCTCACAGCAGGCTCCATTGCCTTCTCTCCCAAAAACCTGGCGAACAAACGAAAGACCCAGGCACTTTCAGGCAGAATCTGCTCCATCACAGTATAATCAGCGGAGTTCATCTCCCAGAAGGTCATAAGGGTCATAAGACTATCTCTGTCTACGCTCAGAATGCTCTTCCTAAGGGTCTCCACAGTAAAAGCCCGGTCATTCTCATCAAGCTCACCCCAGCGGGACATAAGATCAAGCCCTGTCTCAAAGAGCACTTTTCTATGGGGCCCGGCTAAAGAGGCTGCCTTTTTAAAATAGTCGTCCCCTGAGGTCTTTTCTCCCGGCTCCAAGTATTCAAGGAACAGCAACACCTTTGCCAATTGGAAATGAGCAGCATGGGAGGCGGGATTAAGATCAAGGGCGCGCTCATATAAAGCTTTAGATGTTTTAAGAGCCTTGTCCCTTACTTCATTATCCTCAATGTTATTCCGCCCCCTCTCAAAATAAGCCCTGCCCAACTCCAATTGGACCTCGTCATTAAAAGGATAAATACGGTCAGCCTTTTTTAGCAGCATTATCCTCTCGGCCGGGTCCTCTAGCTTTAACGCCCGTGAATATAGATGAAAGTTCCAATAGGAAACAACCGCTACCAGAGCAAAGATACCCAGCCCTAAAAGAGCCAAACCCTTAACCCCTGAACGGCTAAACTGCGCCCCCTTCTTTGGCCGGGCAGCACTTTTCTCATCCCTCACCTCATCCCTCGCCTCACCGCCTTTCACCAAACGCCTGCCCCTTTCATCTGCCCGAAAAAAGGCTGTAACCATTGTAAGCGGCAGCACCACTGCAAAAAGTACCATATTAGCTGGAATTTGAAGGTTAAAATCAGTAATACCATGAATCAAAATTGCCATAACCGCGATCATCCCTCCCAGGGCAATGGCCTTAACTTCAGGATGGCGGCGCTCTCTCCAGATCAAAAAAGCCTGGCCAAGCAGCAAAAGTATCCCCCCAAGCAGCAGCGCCATCCCCACAATCCCCAGCTCAGAAAGATACTCCAGATAGTCATTGTGGGCATGGGATACTTTAAAGTTTGCCCCGCTTTTATCATAAGCAGGATAAAGGGCTGTAAATGTCCCCAGCCCGGAACCTAATACAGGAAAATCACCCACAATTTCTGCAGTCTGGCCCCAAAACACAGGTCTCTGCTCAGCTAACAGCTTATCTAGGGAAAACCTCTGCAAAGTTGCATCGATTCCCATATAAAGAGCTATCAAAGTGATAACCACGGCCGTTATCTTAAAATACCCCTTTATCCCTTTACGCCTATCTGTTTCCCTCCCTCCATAAAGCAAACTCAGCTCAAGAAAGAGAAAAAGACCCAGAGCCACCAGAAAGATACCGGAACGTGAGCGGGTAAATATCACAGCCAAAGTCATAAGCACCACTCCCAGTCCCAGCAGCACCACCCGGTAATTTGCCTGGTCAGTAAAATGAAGAAGCTTATCCTTTAATTTCATCCCCCCCAGTCCTAAAAGGTCAGTCCGAGCCAGAATCAAAGCCACAGCCAAAGGGATAACCATCTCAAGCATACCGGAAACGTGATTGCGGTTAACAAAAGTACCGGTTAGATCATCAAGGTAAAACTCCTTGCGAAAAAACAACAACCGGGGATTTTTATTAAAAAGCTCAAAAAAACCGTAAAACGCCTGAAAAACCCCCATACCCACCAAAACATAAAGAATCCGCCGTACCTGCTGCATGCGGGTCACAGTTTTTATAACCAGAAAGCCCAAAAGAAAATAAGTCAAAAGCTCCAACCCAGCCCCCAAAGTATGAAACGGCATAAGCGAAAGACTCATAAATTTGGCACTGGAAAACCCACTTACATACTCCGCCCTAAAAGCATAAGTATGCGGAGACAAAACCTTAACCAGAAAAACAGGCAGAGGTATAACCTGGATAAATATCACCCCAAAAAGCCCGCTAAAAAGATAAACCGGCCATTTAAGCGCCTTCTGCAGCATCTCCCCTAAAACAGGCTTTTCCCGCATCAGAAGATAAGCTGCCATCATAGCAATAACTGAAAGCTGGATCACAAGCACAGCCCAACCCAGCACAGAGGCCTTAGGCAGAGGGCTAAACAAAATCACAGCAGGGATGCCCAACTCCAAAATCCGCCTGCGTAAAAGCTCATGCCTTTCCATTACTTACTCATATCCTCCTCCCCGATCTCCCTATAATAATGGCGGGAATAATAATGATAATAATGCGCCTTATCATGGATATCCATGCCATTAAACAGCACCCCGGTGATCTTTGCCTTTGCCTGCCTCAGCTCCGAGACTGCTCTTAGAAAAGGCTTTTTAGTTGTTTTATCCGGTTGAGTGACAAGCACCACTCCATCAACAATAGCAGAGACAACCACCGCATCAACTACTGCCAGAACCGGAGGCGTATCCAAAATCGAGATAGTAAACCCTTTCTTTATCCCATCTAACAGGGTCTTCATTCGCTTGGAATTTAAAAGTTCAGCTGGATTAGGCGGTACAGGCCCGCTGGGAATTATCCAGATATTACCAAACGCAGTCTTAAAGATAATATCCTCGATCTTAAGCTTACCGGCCAGATACCCGCTGAGCCCCCTGGTATTGGATAGCTCAAATATCCGGTGAAGCCTTGGTTTGCGTAGATCAGCATCTATAAGCAGCACCCGCTTTTCCAGCTGAGCAAAACTAATTGCCATATTGGCGGCAGTAGCTGTCTTTCCCTCCTGCGACAAAGCACTTGTAACCGCCAAAGTCTTAGGTTCATTGCCCGCACTTGAAAGCAGGATAGAGGTCCTTATTGTCCGGTAATCCTCAGATATGGAAAAGCTGGGAAAATGAAAGTTTATAAGCTCTATTTCCTTTATCTCTGGCAAAGATTCCTTATTTTCCTCCTCAGATTCTATATCTGCATCCCGGTAACGGGTATAATAAAGGGAACGTTTCCTTTTATCTATCCCCTCCGGAGGAAGAAAGGGAATAACACCCAAAGACGGCAACCCTGCCAGTCTTTCAACATCATCCGGGCCCTTAACAGTATTATCCAGGTATTCAAAGACAAAACACAGCCCCACTCCCCCGAACAGCCCCATTAAAAGCGCTAAAATAAGGTTAAGCTTTTTCTTAGGTGAAACCGGGTCTTTTGGTACCCGCGCCCTGTCAATTATGCTGATGTTACTGGTTTTAAGCCCACTCAGCCGGGCCGAAAGCTGGGTATTTTTCTGCTTTTCAGTAAGAGAATCCAGCAGCCTCTGCATATTTTCTACTTCTATCTTTAAGCTGTTGTAAAATATAGCACTGGAGTTTATGCGGGCAACATCGCTTTTCGTCTGGTCCAACAGGCTCTTTAAGCGGTATTCCTCCTGCCGGGCTGAATTAAACTTAAGCTCCGCAGCATTGCGAGCGCTGTCAAGTTCGCCTTGCAGCTGCTCCCGCATACTCTCCCTCTTTTCTGCCAGCGTCACCATATCAGGGTAATCAGGCTTAAATGTCTGGCTTTTCTCCCGGTATTCGTTTTTTATACGTGAATATTCTTCTTGCAAACGTTGAATCACCTGGTTTTCCACAGTGCGGGGAAGAGCATCAACTGTTGCCTTTTCCAGCCCGCGAAACTCAGACTCAGCCTTGACCCGGGCTATCTGTGCTTGGGTATAGGCATCACTAAGGTCGGCTAACTTTTTAAGAACTGTACTTTCCTCATTGCTGAGAAAATAAAGCTCTTTTTCCTCTCCGTATTTCTGGAGGTCCCGCTCCTTGGCTGCTAAATCCCGGCGTAAACCGGTTATCTGCTCGCTTAGAAAATCAGTGGCCTGCTGGGTAGCCTCATAACGTTTCTCGATAGAAAAACCTATAAACTCCTCAGCAAGGGTATTTACTATCTCAGTAGCCAGCCTGGGGTATTTTGAGGTATAGCTTATCTTCAGTATCTTGGTATCCCGCACCTTGGAGACACCAACTGCTTTCTGAAACTTTTCTAAAAGTTCAATATATGGATCCTCCATAAGACTGTCTTCTTCCTCCCCTTTTTTCGACTTTAACCACTTAAAAGTGATTAGATTAACCACCCCGGCAAAAAGGTTCTTTTTGTCCTCTTTCCCAGCCCCAAATTCAGGCCGGCTTAAAAGCTCAAGCTTGCGTGCCACCCGTTCTGCCAGAGACTCACTTTTAAGAAGCTGAAGCTGGGTATTTAGAAATACCTGTTCCTTAAGCTGGCTGCGGTAATTTAAAAGCCCAAACTCATCCTCAATACTCAGCATCTTTGAGGTCTGTTCACCTATAAGCAGAGTCGCTGTGGGCTTATACTTAGGAGGAGCAACAAAAGAATACAGCCCAATAAGCAGCACAACTGTAGCTGCAAATGTTATCAATACACCTTTACGTTTAACGATTACCCGCCAGTATTCCATAATATCAAATTCCATCTGCTGTCTTGTTTCTCTATATTCCATATCCATCTTCTTACTCCCTATAATCCCCTGTTTTAAGTAAGTAGTCACTAATCATTGTATTCATTTTTATTTTTGGCTTTTTTAATTATTATTTTTGCTTCTCATTCTCTTCTTTTTAAATAAATTGAACAAGAAAATAATCCACACAGCTACACTAAGCCCAATCACATCCCAAACAAAATCTATAAACTCAAATCCCCTATAGGGAAGAAGAAGTTGGTAGATTTCAATAATAACTCCAAATCCTAACGAATAAATTGCCAACTTAATATAAGGAAAACGCTTTGCCCTTTCCTTAAAAAACATACCCCAAAGAAGAATCGCAAATAGTCCAAAAGTAATGATGTGAAGTAAAGGATCTGAAATAAATGATGGAAAAAATTTTAATTTCGTAATTTTATCTACTGTATTCTCCGGAATAGAGTATCCGACAAACAAAATTATCCCATAAACAGAAATCCAGAACATGCCTTTAATATGATTTCTTTTAATTATGTATCCTTTATTCAGAACAAATAATATTATGTTTAGTTTCTAATTGTGTGGATTCTTTTTTAGTAAAAAAATTAAATTCCCTTTACAGTCTCCCTCAGATACTCCATCAAGTCGAATTCTTGCTCTCGATCTCTTTCTAGATCATCCATCTTCATTTTCCCACTCGAAAAGATATTATATGAGAATTGATATTGAAACACGCAAGAATATCAATTTACAGTATATCTTATTTTCATATTTCTAAAAATTCTATTTCTCAGTTAGTAATCTTCTATATTCATCTTTTAATCTCGATGCAATGTTATCCCAAGAATAATTTTTATTTGCGGCATATTTTAGCTTTTCTCCCACTTGTTTTAAAATATCCCTTGCTTCATAAATTTCTTTTATTGCTCTCGCAATAGAGTCTGGATTAGCTTCACATTTCCATCCGCCATTTCTTTCGATTACATCAGCCATATTGGAGCCACTCGTTGCCAAACAAGGACATCCTAATGCCATTGCCTCTAATACAGCCATCGGCATTCCCTCAAATCGAGAGGGATGAACAAACACATCAAATGCTTGAAAATAGCGCACCTTTTCTTCATCATATTTTTCCCCAACTAATAGTACACTACTATGTAGATCTAGATTTTTAATCATTAAGTTTAACAACTTCCTGTCTCTTTTCGTGAAATATGGGCCTACAAAAAGGAGTTTGACATTACCGTATGAATGCTTCTGCTTTAAAATTGCGATCGCTTCAAGTAACAGATCGAGTCCCTTAGTATATATATCAATTCGGCCTACATAACCGATTAGAAAATCATTTTCTTTTTTGAAGTTTTCAAAACTTGCTGGATTTAATTTTGAGGCCATTCTAGACAATGAGTGATTAATTCCATTTGGCGAAATAAAAATTTTGTTAAATTCAAATCCTCTCTGGATCTCTATAGCTTCTTTTTTACATAAAGCATGAATGGCTTCAGCATTGGAAACATATTTATTAAAATCGGTGTCATAATAGCATTTTCCATTTTTTTGTTAGGGATAGGAATTTCGTTTTTGTGTTGATGTCGGCCGGCTCTCATTTTTTCCCCTATTTTGTCCCTCTGAACTATCTTGATATACTTATCATAAAAAAATACTGCGGTCAAATCACACAAAATCAAAAATAATCCACAATATATAAGAATCCCGGAATAAAGCCTCAAAAATAGCCAAAAATAATATAGACTTTACCCCTCCTTCAATGTTTAGAAATATTTCTCTCCCTCTTCGGCTGCCATCATGAGTTCTTGTTGAACAACTTGGGGTGGAGGAGGACGTTCAGCATGAAAGGTGAGTTTGAGGTGGTTGATGATCTTATCGATAACCTTCGGTTCTTCGATGAAGGTGAGGATTGACATTTGCCCTCCACATCGAGGACACAGCAGGGGGTCAACTTCATATACTCTCCTATCACTTTTCTTCTTGTATCATCTCTTTTCCACCAATCATCAACCTTAAACCAACTATCCTGCACAGGATAGTAAATAAACTCTATCCCACTAGGCGGAAAGTCCGGTTAAATGACAAAGAAGCACGCCGCATATGATAAGGCGAACTGACTACTATAGCAGATTTAAACCCTTCTTTAACTAATATAGGCTTGACAAATATAGGGTGGTTGTGTGTATGCTTAGTCTTTGGTTCCAGAATAACTACATCCTCAGGCACTCCTAATCTTAATACCTGCTCTTTCATCTTTTCAGCACTGCTCACTTCTGAAGTAGTTGAACCACCGCTCATAATTATATATTTGGAAAATCCTGCTTTATAAAGAGCTACTCCCTGTTTTACACGTTCATTATCACCAGCCAAAACAACAATCACATCGGCTTTCTTTAACTCATCTTGCAGCACTAAAAAAGACCCCGCTGTCCTAAGAATAGATTCCCTTGCCAGCACCAGCAAAAAAACAATCAGTAAAAAACCGGTTATATACCACAAAACCCACTCAGGTTTCTTCCACCTCATTTATTACCTCACCAACCAAACTCCTATCCCTGCCAACACTGCCTGCACCCCACACATAACACCCCACACTTTTGGCTGCGATATTCCTTTCTTAAGAAGCAAATCATATGCGTGGTCCCTGTCTCCAATAAAAAGAGGTTTTCTTCTCACAAAACGTCGTAACATGGCAAACGCCATATCAAACACCGGCACAGCTACAATCAATATCGGCGCAACAAAATTCATTATTGCGTATGGCTTTGATGTAGCCATAACTGCCATTGCACCCATCATAAACCCCAGAAACCCACTTCCTGCATCACCTAAAAAAATCCTGGCTGGATAAAAATTATAGGGTAGAAAACCCAAAAGGCTCATAAATAAAATTGCCGATAAACCTACAAGAAGCATATTCCCCTGTTTTAATCCAAGATAGAAAAAACCAACGCAAGATACCAATGAAATTCCCGCGCACAAACCATCCATTCCATCAGTCACATTAAACGCATTTATCGCCCCTGCTATGTAAAATAAAGTTAAAGGTATCGCCACCCACAAAATAGGCATAAAATTCACCCTTATCCCTGCCCATAAAACAACAACCCCGGCCAACACCTGCACCAAAAGCCTAACTATCGGCCTAACCCCCTTCACATCATCCCACAGCCCCACCCCAAATATCAAACTCCCTCCAGCAATCATTCCCCAAACAATTTTCTTACTGTAAACTGTCAACCGTAAACCGTAAACCAATAAAACGGCTATTACTATTAACCATATAACTAAGCCGCCTAAAAGAGCCACCGGCTGCTTATGGATTTTCAGCGAATCACCATCTGCCTTATCCGTAAGCCCTTTACCTAAGGCAAATTTTCTAATAACCGGCGTAATCGCCAAAGCTATAATAAATGGTAGTAGATAAATCATTTCTTATCTCTCTTCATAAAACTAAATATACTAACTAATGAGCCCAACCCATAACTCAAATGTAAAGTCAGAAAAATTATCGGCATAATAAATAAATATTTAAGCCCATTCTTTATTGCAAGTCTTAAACTGAAAAATACGTTACACAACATATAACTTCCAATAACAACAAACCATACAGGTTTGACTATCCAACTAGTTAATAGTCCTAAAACAAAAAATAGTGGTACAAAATGGCGTAGAGATAAACTACCTGTTGCAATTTTTATTGTTTTTATGTTCCAATAACCATTTCGAAAATTCTGTCTCCATAGATCCTTAAGATTTGACCTGCAATAATAATACGACTTGATTCCGGGTGTTAAGAATACCTTCCCTCCAGTTCTTCTAATTCTCGCATTATGTTCAATATCCTGATTGCGCACCAATTTCTCATTAAAATATCCATACTTTTCAAATGTTTTTCTCCTCCAAACACCGGGAAATACTGTGTCAACATATTGTTCTTTTTTTGCAGTACGAAATTTCGCTCCGCCTAATCCAAATATACATTCCTGCGACAATGCTATAGCATGCCCTACAAAACCATTTCCCATATGTTCAACTACACCACCGATATTGTCAGCATCTGTTTTATTCAAATACGCAACACACTTAGCAATATAATCAGATGCATATGTAGAATGTGAATCTATTCGTGCAATAATTTCCCCTTTCGCATTTTTTATTCCTATATTCAATGCTTTAGGAACAATCCTATTGGGATTATCGATAACTCTTATATTGTTATGTTTCTTTGCATATTCATTTAATATTTCCCTCGTTCCATCTTCAGACATGCCATCAACCGCTAATATTTCCAATTTATCCATTGGGTAATCCTGAGATAAAATTGAAGCAAGACATCTTGAAATATATTTTTCCTCATTTCGTATAGGGATGACGACAGAAACATTTGGGAGTTCCATAAGTCTTTCCTTCTACCTTCTATGTTATATCGCTTGTATAAATATGGACATCGTAAGGTGAGAAGTAATCTTTCATTGTTCCATCGATAATTTTTACTTCTCGGGACTCAAAAAGCACCTTCATATCTGAAATATCCGAGAGACCACCAAAAACAACGTCATATGTCTTTTTTGTTGGATTGACAGCTATAATATACTTTACTCCACCAACTTCTTTAACTGAAAAATGGATAGAGTTATTATCAATCCATATCTTGCTATCAAGTCTGTCTGGAGAAAGCAAGATAGGTTGCAATTCCTTTAACTCAGAGACGATTCTTTTTAAATCTGACCAATGCTTGGGTGAATCTTTAATGTAATATTGGCTGCCATGATAAGTATAGTAAAAAATTCCCTTTGCTCCATGGACAATAGCCAAATAAGTCATACACCGTTCTTCTTTATAGGTCGGTTCCCTTTCCCAGCCCCATCCTTTGTTATTTTCATTTTGATATCCAAAAGCTTGTAAGACTACCCATACAGGTTTTTGATCTTTTACAGCAATACGTGCTCTCTTAACATAATCAGAGACTTTTGTGAGGAGAAAAGATGTGCCACTTTTACCTCTACCAATGGGATAAGGATCGACCATAAAAATATCTGTTGAATCGGCATAAGCACTAAATTTATCTGGACTGGCAACCACAAGGGCTATAGGATGTTTTGCGTCTACCCGTGCTATTGCTTCTTTTGCTTTTGATACCTTTCCTGGCAAAACCCCTTGAAGGTCAGGTTCGTCTATCAAGTACCAAGCCAAAATGGTAGAAGAATCTAACAATTGCCGGACATTATCTTCAGCAGCATCTGTATCGCCCTTGGCGACATACTTATGGTATCCTGGATGAATTAAGACCTTTAGTCCCTCCTTTCCGGCAGCCCCAACATACTTCTTAAGGTATTTTAAATCGGGTTTAGCGGGCTCATATGTGTGGACAGTATTAAATCCTGCCTCCCTTAGCTCCTTAAAAACTGTGGGTGGGTTGACTGAATAAATACCTATAGGAAAGAATGGTTTGCCATCAACTGATATCAACTGATTTTCATTGATAGCTCTATGTCTTTTCCCCACGATATCAAAATAAAATAAATTCATCAAAACCACCAATAAGAAACCGGCTAAAACCAAAAGAAGTAAATATTTTCTCATATTACGCATCTAAAATATCCCCTTAACTTACTGGACGATATACCATCAACTGCTAATTGAACTAAGACATCTCGAAATATATTTTTCTTCGTTCCTTATCGGCGAAATCACTGACACAGTTCTATTCATTGCTAATCGTCTCAATTGCCTCTAATATTTGCTGTCCCCTTTTACTTAGAGGGAACTTCTCAATAATTCTATTTCTTGCCCTTACACCGTAATCTTCGGGTAAACTCAGCGCATACTTAATCTTTTCTGCAACTTTCTCAGGTATCAATTCATCTACATAAAATCCTGTATCGCCTACTACTTCGGGAATCGCTCCATTTCTGGAGACAACCGGCACACATTCACACAACATAGCCTCAGCGATCGAACAGCCAAAAGATTCATGAGTTGAGAATTGCGCATAAACTTTAGCTTTACTGCATATTTCAACCAAATGTTTTCCATAAACCCCTCCAGGTATGAAAAGATTTTGAGGAGCAATATTTTTAAGATTATCGAGCAATGCTTTATACCCAGGTCCTACAAGAATAAAATTTATGTCGGGCAAATGTTTTGCGCTTTCAATAAATAATCTTAACCCTTTTATAATCAATGTATCTGTCGTTATATTCCCTATCGTAATGACTGTATTATTTTTATTAATTTCCGGGAGCCTATAAAAATCCTGCGAAGAGAATCCGTGATAAATCAATTTAACTTTCCTTGGATCTGCTTTCGCATTCTTTATGGTTTCTTCTTTATTAAATTCAGATACGCAAAGGATAAGATCAGCATGGCTGAAGACAAATAACGGGCACCACTGTTTCCACCAAAAGACAAACATCCCATATTTTATTTGCGGCTCACAAGCAACATCATCTCCTCCAGACACCACAACCGATCTCTTATGGAGTACTTCTGAAAAAAATACCGCAAAAAAAGCATGTAGCTTACCAAACCAAGAAAAAGTCATATCACACCACAAGACTCCCTTGATCAGATGATATAGATCAGGGATAATATTTAGCAATATATTCTTCCTGCCAGCAAAACACAATTCCCGAACTTCATGCTTTGAGCGCAGGATGTCCAGATCCTTTTGGACAAATGATTGCAAACTTTGATGCACAAATAGTATCTTCATAATTTCCTAATTTGATCTTTCTTTTTTAAACTTGATGTAATTATTTCCATCTTCTCTTGAGCGCGCACTTCAACTGAATTCTCCTGAGCTAATTTTACCCTTTTTTCAATAAAATCGTGACCCCTCTCATTTAACGCCATCTCAACAGCTCTTACAAAATCTTTATGGTTTTTGGCTATCCGAACCACATCGCTATATGGCCTGATTTCCGGCATATCGCTAGAAACAACCGGTTTTCCCCCTGACAAATATTGATGAAGTTTATTCGGATAAACATAATGCATATATTCGTTATCAACATACGGCAACAAACAAACATCCAATGCTTTCAAATAATTGGGGAGCAAATCATAACTTCGCCAGCCCAAGTAATGGATATTCTTTATTTTGACGGTACAATTAAAATCCTTGTTGTTATAAACATTCCTTCTATCGACAATTGCCCCTATGATAATAATCGACCAATCTGGTTTAGTTTCCGCTATCAACTTCAACAAACCAAAATCGATATTTAAATTAATATTCCCAATTAATCCTATTCGCGGCCCTTCAATTTGTTTTATATCTACAGGAATTAAGATATTTTCATCCAAAGCTTTCATAAAATGTTTCACGTCAGCAGCATTGGGAACGAAATAGCAATTTGAATTCTCTTTCTTCTTACTCTCATACAAGTTATTCGCGGAAGCGATCACCACATCGGCCTTTTTTAATATCTCTATTTCACTTCTTCGAATTTGCCGATTTTTAAAATTAGAGACCCCGCAATAGGCACTATACGCATCGGTCACTTCGTAGCATAATAATGTTGGATTCAAGACGCTTAACAAATAATCCTGCTGCGGCATAAATACAAACATAACATATTTTTTCATGCCCAACTTCTGAAGAATTCTTTCTACCGATCTGGCAATAATGCTTTTGTTTAACCCCTTTGGAAATTTAAATAAATGAGCGATTCCATATGAAAATAACGCAAAGGGGGCATAAATATAAAGATTTTCACTTTCACGATATAATTTCTTTTGAGTAAATAGCCAACTAAATGCTAGGATTGGATTTCGGATGAAGCGATCCAACGTCATGGGCGGCTGAACACAAAGTACTTTCGCATATTTTGCCAAAGCCGTGATATGCGGACGACGATGATAATTTTTCCAGTTAATTGGGAGAAAACAAACGAAGTTCAATTGTATGTCCTTTTTTTATTCTTTTTGTTTAGTCCTTGCTTGATTGCCAGCTACTACTTGCTTTTCTTGTCCGATTTCAGCCAAAACAAATATAAAAGCAAATATTGCATACAGACTGGGAACTTGGAAACCCGTTTCGTTATACGCCACGAGAGTAATATATGAAACTGTCCAAGCCATAACCCTGGCATATCTTTCTCTTGAAAAATATACTCTAATCTTTTTCACGGATAAAAAAACGCCATACAACAACCATAAAAACCCTAATAATCCAACTATCCCGAATCGGACCAGCCAATTAAGAAAAATAGAATGGGGCCCCATATATTCCATAGAAAAAACTCGATATCCCTCTGTTGAAACTCCAAACATCCAATATTCAGAAATGTGTGCTAAGTAATCTTGCCAAATTAAGATTCTTGATTCGTTTAGTAAATTGCTATGTTGACCTAGTCGCGATTGCATATTATATAGAACAAGGTCAAAATTTCTTAAAATTAATATGCTCACTGCGAGGAATAATAACAATAACCATATTCTCTTTGAGAAACTCCTTGATAGAAAGAAATAAACCAGCAAAGAAGAACCTAAAGAAACAAAAGCAGTACGGGACAACCCTACCAGAGCACCCATGATAATTACCCCCAACAAAAGCCATAGCAACACAGCTTGCTTTTTGAAATAATACTCCATCAAACATAAAGAAAACCAGAATGTAGTGACCATTCCTACAATAGAAGAATTCCAAAATCCTCCGGAAAAACTAACACCTTCTACCACTGCTACTCTCGTTCCGACCATATTCGGAAAGAATATGAAACCAATTGCCGGAGCTACCGCACAACCTAAAACTAAATAAAAATTAATCCCTGCTAACTCACGAGTATTGCGAATACTGCATACAAAAAATATCAACGAAAGAAAAATTATCAAAAAGTAGAATAGCTCCACAAAATAACGCTCTCCTGATGAAAAAACTCCGCTTAAGCCTATTCCAATTCCACCACCAAGAAACTCATGCGGAGATGTTAAAAACAATACAAAATATTTTAGCAACACAATAAGAAACAGCGGAATAATGAATCTTAAAACCTTGCTTCTTTTATGCCGAAATAACATAGCTCTTGGAAAGATAAGAAAAATGATGAATAAAATTATAAGTAGAGATAGGTGAGCCAACCTAGAAATATATCCTGCGCCAAAAAGATACGTATATTCTCTGGCATTCAAAGCACCTATGATAAACGCCGACAACGTAAGAAAAAATATTTGCAAATTGACAAAAGGAAACGTTCTCTTAATAATCATAATATCAGTTCTTTAAGTTTCTGCCCTGCCCTACTTGCGAAATCTCTCATCCGTGCAACCGAATTCAAAAACTCCTGTCTCTTCTCACTAAACTCTTTTATCGCCTGCCCCATTTTCTCAGCCACTACCGCGGGATGACAGTCTTTACGATAAATACAATACCGATCATGGCCGAACAAATCCTTATTAATACCTACAGCCTTTATACTATAAACAAAACTTATCGTAGGAACGCCCGATGAGAAAGCTGCAATAGTAGAATGTGTCCTGACTCCTGCAAAAAGAGCCATTTTGCTGATAATCCATTTGATTTCAGCCGCACTATACCTATCATCAATCAACATAACATCAATGCCATTCAATAAAGTTAAAACGTTCTTTAAAAAAACATAATCGTTACTATGAGGACTCGTAACGTGAGGGATCAAATATATTTTCCGACCTGTTACATTCTGAACTTCGCGAACAATCTGAGCAGTCAAAATCACCAATTTTTGAAGATCCCCATCAGTCAAATATCTTGCCATAAGAGGACTTAAATTGATCCCAATCGCGTCATCCTCGATCTTTGGTGCCGCAGTAGGCTCAACGGGTTTAAGTAAGAATGCCGGATCAGCAACAAGAAAAACATTATCTCTCACGCCTTTTGAAGCGAGATATTCGAGCGATAACGTTTCACGCACAAATATTCCGGTCACTTTCTTAAGATGCTTAATCATATACCTTGCATAATCAGGCATCCTGTCAAAAGGGCCAACCGACGCACCCCAGATGATAAGCGGTTTTTTATACGCCAAAACAAGATCATCAAGCACTGTAAAACGAACAGGCCTGTCATAATCAAGCGAATAGTTGTCTCCCCCCACAGATAAAACCGCTTGAGCCTCTTTAAGCGCAGGCAACATAGCACGATAGGTAAGCCTGCCCCAGAGACTTGGAATAGAAAAACGCAAAGCCCTATGCAAAAACCAATACGGAGAAAATCTCCGTTGCGCCCGACAAGTTTGATGATGTGTTATCGAATGGTCATACTCGTTCTGTGCCTGAGCTTTAAACTGGTTATTACTTTGAAAATGACTAATCGATATGAATTCTGGCGCATCAAAATGCTGACGAATAATCTCTGTCGTTCCCCTGACAATCGCTTCACACCCCCTATTATCATAAGGACCGTTACCGGCCAAAATAAACAAATTTTTTTGATCCATAAAAAATTATTCCTCCTTTTGTTTAACCTTCTGGAGCTCTCTATAAATCCTCAATGAAATTCGCATAGGCAACATTAAAATACCGTAACATCTTTCCCAAAAACTAAGAGCCACCAAATCTTTCTTAAAAACAGAAAACATCTTCTCCGGATCAATACAACCAGAAGCCTTCATCTTCAAAAATTCTTCCCTACTTTTCCTCTGCATTCGATCCTTAATAAGGACTTCTATCTGCTCAAAAAAATTGAGTAAGTGGGATGGAGAAACACGTTTTAAAATCTTAGGATTTGGGCTCTTCTTGACAAGATAAAGCCTGTAGGCCAAATGATGCCTTTTGACTTTAAGCACACCAGCCTGACTTTTAATAATGCGTTCGATAGGAAGCTTATCTAAACAAATTAGATTTCCTTTTAATCTATCAGCCAAAAGACGATCAATTTCTACGGAACGTACAATCAATAAGTTGGCCCCCTTACTATCTCTAACATATTCAGGAAGCCAGGCATCCATCAAAGAAACATCCGCTAATTCTGCAAAGACGTCATCACAATAATTACATGCTTGAGGTGTAAACCAACGATTACCCCAAACTTCACCCACGCCATCAATCCAACACAATTCTCTTCGTTTACCATTAGCAGCCTTTATTTCAAAAGCATAATTACTTGCAAGCCTTTTTGAGTCTTTTCTCCTATAAAAAATCTCATCGGGGACATCTATAACTCCTGCCATTGCAGAAATAAAACTCGTATAATTCTTACTCTTTAGTTGCCCGCAAACCAACCCTATCAAAAACTTCACCCGCTCTTTTAATTTTGAGTTGCTTTTCTGAGCAAGGCGAATGGCTTTGATAAAACAAGGTAGCCCGACCAATGCAAACGTTCCTTCATGAGCCAAGATGAATTTAACAACCTCGGAAAGCTCAACAGGATAATATGCCGAACTGGATGCTTTCCTAATGCTGTCAATAGAATCAAAAACCTGGAACCTAAACAACTTCTCATGATCATTATTAGCTGTCACACAAACAACAAGATCGACCTTCTTTTGAGAAAACAAGTTCTCTAATAGCCAGGTCGTAAGGCCGCCGGAAGCGCCATTGGCACGATGGTCGTTCTCCAATGAATAACCGTAATAACTCCTAAGATAATAACCTGTCTCTTTACGGTGTTGAATCTCCGGGATATTCGCATAAAGTTCTTTCGCCAAAACGTCTTCGTTCTCATTCTCTGAAAAGAACGGACAGACCTTCAAACACAGCCCACAATTAACATCACAAGGTTTATCTTCGCAAGCGTTATATTCTCCAAACTCATTAAATTTAATTGATAGCAAATTTTCAGGACACACCCCCGCACACACACCACAACCGATGCATAGCCCCTGAGCAACAATTTTACTGAAAACAGTATCAGACATTTTTCTTCCCGCGCCCCAAGAAAGATAACAAAAGCTTACGTTCTGCGGTGTCGATCCCGGAAAACCAAACAATCATAGCAGCCACCAATGAGATCGATAGCACATATCCTACAAAAATAAAAAGATTCGGGGCAGGAAACATCCGCTCGATCATAATCGCTGTAGTACCAACACCTGCCATTGCCATGACCCCAATCCCCATGGGTTTGATGAATGTCCATTTGGAGATCCCCAAAATATGCGCAGCGTAAAAAGGGGTGAAAAAGACATTCTTCAGGGTCAACACGATCGCTCCCGCGACAGCGATGCCAAAAACTCCCAGTCCAGTGTATTTTGCCAACATTACAGCGAGAATAATATTACAAACACCCAGCGCAACGGTGACAAGCGCGGGGAAACGTACTTTATTCAACGCAACATTAATCCCGAAAAGAGGAATGACGGCCAGATTGATCGCCAAATGAGAAACAAAGATCCACATCAAAGGGACATACGGTATATAATCTACTCCCAACCAATACACCAAAATCGGCTTGGCAAACCCGCACAAAAGTCCTACGGGAATAGCCATCCCAAGCGCCATAAACTTCACCGCACGCTGAGACATGGAAACAAGCCGTTTTCTATCATCATTAGCATGACTAATAAGCTGCATCGGATTAAATACCGACGAAAAGACACCCGCCATGGATCGTAAAAGGACATTCCACAGAATGACAGCAGCATACTGCCCCGCGATCAAGGCTCCGAAAAGAACATTGCACAAGATAAGATCTATCTGCAAAAATAACAGCGCTCCGATCTGATTAATAAGAAGCCACCCACTCATACCAAGAATGTCTTTTAATTTCGTCTTATCGTAATCCTTGATCGAGATAAAAAGTCCAGGGGCTGTTTTCTTCCAGAGATAGACACTAAAAGCCAACGAACACAACGCACCAAGAAGATACGCCAAACCAACCTTATTAAGGTTCGCCGTAAACAAGGCGAATAAAAGGACCACGAAAAACGTCCTCGCTCCCACATAAGAAATGTCCACCATATTCCTCAAGTCAAGCCGGTTCTGGGCGAACAATGACGCATTAAAAACGCTTGAGAAAATAGTGATCACAAAAGACAAAAAGACCAGAAAAAATAACCATGAGACCTGGCTGCTCAACCCTTCTGGAACAGAAAAAATGCTCGGCACAAAATAAGCAAAGATCGCCAGAACAGGGATCAATGCTAGCGACAAACCCCCGAATGACCAAAAGGTCGTATTGAATATCCTGTTTGCGCCCAAAAAATCTTTCTTCTGTATATCAATGGTAAGAAATCGCGCGGCCGCCGAATTAAACGAAATCTTCACAAGACTGACATAACCGGTCACCGAAACTGCCAAGGCAATTAGGCCATACCCCGCCGCCCCAAGATGTCGGATAAAATACGGCACCAACCATATCCCTATGACCACATTCACAATAAAATAGGCAATATTGGATAAAAGGTTTAAGGGAAATTGTTTTTTAAAACTGTGACTTTTCATTTTAATGTACCAAGAAACGGAGCATAGGTATCGTATATTTTATTATAATTTTTGCTAAAAGGCTTAAACTCAAGCGCTTGAGTAAGCTAAGATAATTTAGTAAGAATAGCTAAATCAACTTGGTTTTTAAACATTTTCAAGGAAGCTTTATCTTTCGTATAAAATTAAAATTGTTTTTATACCACTCAATAGTAAATTTAATCCCTTGCTCTAACCCCATCTTAGGAGACCAATTTAGGATATTTTTGGCTTTATTAATATTAGCCCGAGTAGCTTTAATATCCGCCTTGTGAAAAGGCTTATGGGTGTATTTTGCTTTTTTCCCCAGAAATTCCTCGATAAAGCTGATCGCTTGATTGAGTTTGTAAGGCCGGTTTCCTCCCAGATTGATAATCTTGTATCCGGCCTTAGTTTTAAAGGCTTTAATCGTCCCAATAGCGATATCGTCCACATAAGTAAAATCACGGCTCTGAGTCCCATCTCCGAATAATTCAATGGGATTGTTTTCATCTATCCATTTGATAAACCTGAAAATACTCATATCCGGCCTGCCGGCAGGGCCATAGACTGTAAAGTATCTTAATACTGTAACGCCAATACCATATTGATAATGGTAGGTATAACAAAGAACTTCCGCCGCTTTTTTGCTTGCCGCATAAGGTGAAATTGGAGTATTGACTGACAAATCTTCCTTAAAGGGCATCTTTTGGCTTGCATAGAGTGAAGAAGTTGAAGCTAAAACAAATTTGTTAACCTTGAGATACTTGCACAATTCAGCAGATTAAGCGTCCCTTGCACATTGGTAGAAAAATAAACGTAGGGATTCTCTTAACTATACCTCACCCCTGCCCTTGCCGCTAAATTAATTACTCCTGTGAATTTTATTTTTTAAAGATCATTTTCAGGGCGGACAAATCTTCGATATCCTTTTGATAGAAACGAAAATCTTTAAACTTATTCAAAAGCGAAAGGCGATATTCTTTCAAGGAAACGTCATAGTAGTTGTTTAGATTATTCACTCCAACTACCAGATATCCTTCTCTAAGTAGAAATTCCGCTGTTTTTGCTCCAATAAATCCTGCGGCTCCTGTGAAAATTAAAAAAATTGTAAGTTCTTTTGATTATGAGACAAAATAGGATTTATTATTTAAAGTCTTATTGGTGTATTAATAGGTCCAAGTTTTCAGCGACAAAGAGAATATCTTCATTGTGTAAATTGGCATAAAAGGGCAAAGCAATTGTTCGCTTAGATATGTTTTCAGTAATTTCAAACTCATCTACATCATTCTTAAATGATCGTCTATAAAAAGGCTGCAAATGAATTGGAGGGAAATATTTGTTGCAGCCAATTCCTCGATCTAAAAGTTGTTCAATGATTTTATCCCGCTCCTGTTCAGAAAAATGTTCTGGCAAACAGAGCACATAAACAAACCAACTCCTTTTTGCTTCATCAATATTAACGGGAATTTCAACAAAATCCTTCAGCAAATCGTTATATCTTTGCGCAATAACCTCTCTCTTTTTGAGGATCTCTTCAATTCTTTCAAGCTGCGCAATACCCAGAGCACAGTTAATATCTGCTATTCGATAATTATAGCCCAATCTTTTATGTGCTAACCAACCTCCGCCATCTCTTCCTTGATTTCTGAGGCTCTTGCACAAATCAGCAATTCTGTCCTCATCAGTAACAATCATCCCTCCTTCACCAGTTGTTATTTGTTTATTTGGATAAAACGCAAATGTTGCAATGTTTCCAAAATTGCCTACTTTTTTTCCTTTATATTCGGCTCCTATTGCTTCACAGGCATCTTCGATGACATAAAGATTATATTTATCAGCAATTTGCATAATTCTGTCCATGTCACAGGGGAGTCCGAAGATGTGGACTGGGAGGATTGCTTTAACATGTTTTCCTGATTTCTTGTCGATCGGATTACCAGACTTTTCATCGATTTTGCAATTTTTTTCGATGTAGTCTTCGATCAAATCAGGATCGATGTTGTATGTATCCGGATCTATATCCACGAAAATGGGAGTTGCCCTGACAAAAAGGATACAGTTTGCCGAAGCTATGAAACTGAAAGGAGTTGTGATAACTGCATCTTCTTCTCCGATGTCGAGACTTAGCAAAGAGAGATGGAGGCCTGCAGTGCCGCTGCTGACAGCAATCGCATGTTTTGTCCCTATGTAATTTGCAAATTTCTCCTCGAATTCAGTCAATTTTGGACCGAGACTGAGATAAGGTGTGCGGAGGACATCTAGGACGGCCTGGATCTCTTTATCCGTAATGTCTGGCCTTGAGAGCGGTATTTTTATATTCGGTTTCACTCAAATCTCCTTTGAATTTTTCTAAATGAGGATAATAAGGACTGCTGCAGATGCTCCAAGAATGCCAAAAACATAGGATATTATTGATGCCGATTTTTGCGAATATCCTTTTTTTACAAGTTTGTCGTAGTAGTGGTCTCTATCACCTGAAGATATTGGCCTATGTTTCAAAACTCTCCGTCCAATTGCCAAGCTGGTATCTATTATCGGCACTATTAGAATCAATGCGGGAACTAACAGATGTTTTAGAGAATAGGGTTCTGATACAAACTTTACTGCCAAAACACCTAAATAAATCCCCAGAAATGTGCTCCCATTATCTCCTAGAAAGATTTTGGCCGGATGGAAATTGAATAGGAGAAATGCGCCTGTCACTCCTGCTAAAGCCAACGAAATGGCTGCCCAGAGTGAATCGCCCTGGAGAATGAAGGCAACAAAAAATCCCACAGAAGCGATCATCGTTATTCCACATGCCAATCCATCTAAACCATCGAGTAAATTTATCGCATTGACAAATGCGATGAGACATAAAATCGTCATAGGGATGCTGAAGTACCAGATTGGAAAATAGTTAAAGGTAATATTACAGATAAAAATAACAACACATGCAGCACAAATCTGTCCCAGCAGTCTTAATGCAGGCTTAAGATCTATTGTATCATCCAAAAGACCGAAAAGAAAAATGATCATAAGAGCCGAAAACAGACCAATTATTGCCCTTATGGAATTATCAAACAGAATTCCTGTGGCTATCAGAGAAGCAATAATTCCAATCGCTAGGCTGACTCCTCCTAAAAGGGGCATAGGCTTTTCATGAATTTTTAGCCCAGGATCAGAGGGATAGTCCAATATTCTTAATTTTTGGGACATTTTGATGGTAAAAGGTGTGAAAAGAGATGTAATAAAAAAAGAGAGAACAAAAATAGCAACAAATTGGATCATTAACTAAGTTTATCCCCCGGCAAAATCTGATTGGATAAGACTCTGAAATTTGCTAATAAGGGCTTTTTTATCCGTGTATTGAATGGTGCTTTCGAAATCACACACAATATTTACAACCGAACTCAAATCGATGTGGTTATGATCCTCGACAATATTGATTTTCTTGTGGTCTGTTTCTATCAAGACTTCGTTTTCCGGGTCATAAAGCTCTTCCTTGAGCTTTTCACCGGGCCTGAGACCGGTGATCGTTATCGGGATATCCCTTTCAGGCTCAAGACCCGAAAGCCGTATCATGGTTCTTGCCAGGTCCATGATTTTTATCGGATCTCCCATATCCAGGACAAATAGTTCGCCTCCCTGCCCCATAGAAGCCGCCTGCAGGATAAGCTGGACGGCTTCGGGGATAGTCATGAGGAAGCGGGCGATCTCAGAGTGGGTCACTGTTATCGGACCGCCTTTCTGGATCTGTTCCTTGAACAATCGGACCACACTGCCTGTGCTCCCGATCACGTTCCCGAACCGAACACTCATGAATTTAGTGGAATTGATCCGGGAGAGGCTTTCGATGTAGAGTTCACCTGTCCGTTTTGTGGCGCCCATGAAATTTTTTGGCCTGACTGCTTTATCTGTGGAGATAAAAACAAATTTGTCTGTTTTGTTTTTTATCGCTAAATCTGCAATGATTTTTGTTCCTAACACATTATTTCTAAACGCTTCGATCGGATTAAATTCCATTAAAGGCACATGTTTGTGAGCCGCGGCATGAAATATGATCTGAGGACTGTATTGCTTGTATATTCGAGAGGCTGTAATCCTGTCGCTGATGTCGGCAACTAAAGGGATACAATTTAAGCTGGGGAATTCGGCCCTAAGTTCCCGTTCGGTATAAAACACGCTGTTTTCTGCATGGTCAAAAATGAGGAGTTTCTCGGGATTGAATTTCGAGACCTGTCGACAGATTTCTCTTCCTATCGAACCGCCTCCTCCTGTGACCAACACTCTTTTTCCGGAAAATTCATCTTTGATTTTTTCTAAATCTATTTCTAACGGCTCTCTACCCAACAAGTCTTCCATCTGGACTTCTCTTATTTGACCGACACTTACTCTTCCATCAATTATTTCTGCTAAAGCAGGAATAGTTTTGAATTTTGCTCCTGATTGAATACAGTGGTCCACGATGTCTTTTGTTTGACTTTTTGTGGCAGTAGGTATGGAAATAATAATTTCTTCAATATCATACTTTTTAACGATTTCTGGAATATCCTCTCGCTTTCCCATAACTTTTACTCCATGAACTTTTAGCCCTTTCTTTAAAATATCATCATCGATCAGGCCGATAGGCGTATAACAACCATTGCTCCTTTTTAACATTTCCCGCAGGATGGATTCACCTGCACTGCCGGCCCCCACAATTAAGGCTCGCTTCCCCCTTTTATTTATAGCAGGTAAAATCTCTTTTGAAAACCTAATTGAAAATCTAAAGCCACCAATACAAATCACAAGTAACATCCAGTCTATAAAAAATATAGACCTTGGATAACCTTGAAACTGATTCACAAAATAAAGGCCTAAAACAATTAACACAGAACTTGCGGTCACAGCCTTAAGAATACATACTAAATCTTCTGTGCTGGCAAACCGCCACATTCCTTTATAAAGGCCAAAAATGTTAAAAAAGAGGATGCGGAGAATAAAAATTAAAGGCAATGTCTTGAGCATAACCATAAAGTATTGATAAGGCATTTTTAAATCAAAGCGGAGAGCAAATGCAAGAATGTAGCAAAAACCAATTAAGAGCAAATCTATGCCCATGACAATAAATGTCTTTTTATGGTTTGAGTCAAATTTTTTAATTATTTTGAATATTTTAGATTCTTGATAATCCATTGTTATTCTCCATTTAATTTATATAAAAAATTCCTTTTAGTTCACTGTCCCAGGATTTGCTAATTTTTTTGGTTTATCTGGTTAACCATGTTTATATAATTACTTTGATTTGATTTATTTTTCATAAAACTGATAGGCTACCGCCGTTGGGTTTAAAGTTAAAACCCTGTATAACTACTGCTATACGTTAACATTTGCCAAAAAAAGGAGGGATTATAGCGAAAGCATACTTCTCCTAAAACAAGACAAATTCTATTAGCCTACATTAATGATATACAGATTAAAAACAGAATTTTCCTTAAAATGGGGGGTAAAGTAGCTTGCTGACTTCATTTAATCCTCATCCTTTTTCCTAAACCTTGGAAACGCAAAGTTTACAATAACTTACCAAGATTTGTCAAGTCTTATTTGTCAGCACGTTCCCATTTTCACTACACTTCCTTAATTCTCTGGGCGCTTGGAGATAGGCACTGTGAAGCTATATTCATATAAAAATATAGGATTTGATGTCAAGCCTTATTTTGAATTTCTAATTCCAGCATGGTTTTGCGGGAGCCGAAAAACTTCTGGAACCAGGATTTGACATTACCGTCATATCTTTTGGTCAGGATAAGGGGAGCATCTATTCTCTGGGCTATATTAATCGGGATGTCGCCAAACAGAGCCCGCCTGACCAGGCCTTCTTCCGGCGCTCCCATAATTACAAGATCATGGTTTTGAGCCTCTTCAAAAATAGCGTCCTCCATACGATGTGTCTTTTTAATAATGAGCTGGTAGCGCTTCGGATCGATCTCTTTAGCATATTTCTGCAGCTCGTCTATATATTTCTTTTTAACACCTTCTAGATCATCATGATTAGTGGCATGAAAAAGCACAATCTGAGTTCCCTTATCTTTAACTAAAGCTGTCGCTGTTTTAAGAGAAAGCAAAGCATATTTGATATTGCTTACAGGTACAAGCACCCGGGAAATCTCTAAGTCTCTTGCAGGGGGCCTGCATAAAAGAGTGATATCACATACCGTATTTTGTACTATCGCATCCAGAGTGGTGCCAAAAACCCGGTTATGGGCTTTTATTCTGCCTTCCCAGCCAAGGACCATAAGGTCGATCTTTTTTTCAGTACAGGTCTCAATTATAGCCTTTGGGATATTATGGGTTACTTTTACCTGAGAAAAAACAGGCACACCTTCATCCTCTGCATAAGCAATAGCTTTTGACAATAAAGTACGGGCACTGTCAAGATATTTACGCCCTTCACTGGGGGGTAATTGGGGTGGTACGTGGATAACATTCAGTACTGTTATATCCGCATCATAGGCTTTGGCCATCCTTACAGCAAACCTTTGTAATTGATCTGCAGTCTTTTCATTGGCAAGTGGAACCAGGATATGGAAATCTCGGGGCTCCTGCTGAATAAGCGGTTGTTCTGCATAGATGACAGGGTCTGCCTTGGAAGTAAATTCTTTTTTACGTGAATAGAGGTAGAAAATGAAAATACCCAAAAGGATATAGCCGATACAGACCAAGACGCCCAAGGGCCGGTAGAAAAAGAGGAATACTGCCAGCAAAAGATTCAGCACAGCAGCTAAAATGGGAATAAAAGGAAAAAGCGGAACTTTAAATCCTCTATCCAGATCAGGCCGGTTTTTACGCAGGTTGATAACTGCCAGGTTCACAAAAATAAAAAGCAGGAGGAACATGACATCAGTGGCACTGGCAATATCTTCTATGGGAAGGGAGACTGCCATTAAAACAATCAGAGCTCCGGATATAAATACAGCCAGGTGAGGGGTTCTTTTTTTTGCATGTATCTTTGCGAATATTCCCGGCAGGTTATGGTCCCGCCCCATGGCAAAACTTACCCGGGAAGAGGAATATATGGTTGCGTTCAGCGCAGACATGGTGGAAAAAAGACCCCCGATGAGGAAAATTATCCGGCCTACCCTGCCCATCATAAAGTGTTCAGCTGCTTCCATCATGGCCAGTTCGCCTCTTGCGCCCAAATACTGCCAGGTAGACTGACCACCTTCAGGGGTGACAGCACCCAGGGCCACAAATGCTACCAATAAATATATAGGTACTGCTATCAACAGGGAAAGAAAGATCGAACGGGGGATATTTTTTTTGGGATCTTTAACTTCTTCACCGCATTGGGCGATTATCTCGTAGCCTTCAAAGGCAATAAATGTAAGGCCCATAGCTATGATTATGCCGCTTGCACCTTTTTGGAAAAAACCACGGAAATGTCCCTGCCAGGGCTCGGAAAGGTTGCCGGAAAACATGGCATATAAGCCGAATCCTATAAAAAGAGCAATGACAATGATTTTGACTATAGTGATGAAACTTTCAGCCTGGCCTGTCTCTTTAGCGCCCCGGAAATTTATATAGACAAAAAGGATGACGATTATCACAGCGATCAATTTTGCCGCCATTACATGAGGTTCGGAGCCTAAAGCTGAGGGGATGATCTTTGACAGGTCCACCCCGCCGACATAGAAAAGGTCGATTGCGAAAGCCCCGAAGGCTACGGCATAGAGGCTGCAGGCAACAGCATGGGCAAACCAGCTGATCCAGCCTGAGAGAAAGCCATTCGGTTGGGGGAGCGCCTCTTTGACCCACAGATAGCCTCCTCCGGCTTCCGGGAAACAGGAGCCAAGCTCGGCATAGGACATGGCAGTAAGGCCGGTGACAAATCCGTTTAAGGCAAAAACAAGGATAAGCGCTGGGCCTGCTATGCCGGCTGCCAGGCCAGTCAGGACAAATATGCCGGCCCCGATCATAGCACCAACCCCGATCATGGTGACATGCATTAAGCTCATGTCGCGGGCCAGTTCTAGATGTGGTTTTTTGGAGGCCATTTTTTATTCTATATTTTATAGGTTTTAAGTCGAAACATTACCTTATTTATTGGAGGGGAAATTGTCAACCTGAAAAATCATCTATGGGGGCTCAAGCAATTTTTTCTAAGCTTCTGGCCTTAAGCAAGAATCAGGTCAGTTGATACGAAAACACGCGAATTTTCCCCAGCGTGGAAAATCCGCTCGGATACAGTCTTCGCTCTCTTCTCCTTAAAGGAGAAGAACCATGCCCGCTCATC
>Ga0114922_10000126_pt1 | contig 69074 bp, 72 predicted proteins | sample AartaG_FD_100975 | JGI IMG/M metagenome (GOLD analysis project Ga0114922, IMG submission 100975) | Deep subsurface microbial communities from Aarhus Bay to uncover new lineages of life (NeLLi) - Aarhus_00045 metaG | ecosystem: Environmental > Aquatic > Marine > Oceanic > Sediment | place...
ACTTCTTAGCTTTTAAAAGTTAAGTTGTTCTCTTGTTTTGTGGATGGGATTATAATAGGTTTTCTTCTTATTGTCAAGGTGTTGCGCTTAATTAGGGCTTAAATTTTTGGATTCTTTTTTATTATAAAAAAGTTAAAATATACTTATATAATTATTAATTATATAAGTATATGAGATTGCTAGATACTATCTACTTTTGCTATTGTTTCTGTAATTGCTTTTCTAAGTAATTTTGTATTAAAAGGTTTTACAATCCAAGATGTTGCACCTGCATCTTTCCCTTTTTGTTTCATCTCTTTACTCCACTCTGTTGATAATACCATTATAGGAGTAATTAGATAATCTAGTTTATCTCTAAGTCTTATGATTAATTCTATACCATCCATATTTGGCATATTTATGTCAGTTATAATAAAATCGTACTCTTCTTGTGCACATAATTCTAGTGCCTCAACACCATCTTCTGCACCATCAATATTTATAAATCCTATTTCTAAGAGTGCACTCTCTACCATATCTCTAATTACTGAACTATCGTCTACATAAAGGATTTTTAATTTACTATTTATATTCATACTTTATTTCCTTCCTAAAATCCATTTGGATTAAATCCAAAATCCAAATTTGTGTCAAAACTACTATTAAATGTTATCATATTTGGGTCATTGTAGCCTAATTGTGCTGATTTATTACGGAGTTGCATAATATCATTCTTTATATCAATATGTGCAGGACATACCATACTACAGTTTCCACATAATGTACAATCCCAGATACCATTTGTTTGAATAGCATCAATTTTTATTTGAATATCACTCTCTTTCTTATCGTTTATATATCTATAAGCTCTAGCTAGTGCAAATGGACCTAAGAACTCTTCATTTACTTCATACACAGGACAAGAACTAAAACAACTATTACATAAAATACAATTTGACAAGACATCAATCTTTTTTTCATCTTCCATTGATATAGATAAATCACTCTTATTTTCTAAATATGCTTTTGAATTTGTTAAAAATTTATCTTGGTTTGATAAATCTACTATTAAATCTTTTATGACTCTTGAGTTTTTTAATGGTGTAACAATATCTTTATCTTTAATATTAGTTTTACACGCAAGTTTCTCTACACCGTTTACAACAACTGCACAACTTCCACATACTCCACTTCTACAACCACTTCTAAATGATAATGAACTATCTTGTACTGTTTTTATAGAGAATAAAACAGATAATAAATTATCAACTTTTGTTTTTACCTCATAATCTTTTTCACAAATTGTTATTTTATTCATAATAAATTCTCCACAACAATATCATTTTTAACTTTTTTTATTATTGTATCTTTTGAATAATCTTCATTTTCATCTTGAAAATCTACTCTAAAGTGTGCTCCACGACTCTCTTTTCTATGTAAAGCTGATAAAATAATAGTTTCACATAGTTCAATAATATTAATAAACTCTATATACTCTTTTAAGTTTGTATTATATATTTTGCTTTTATCATCAATTCCCATGAGTTTTATATCTTCACTTATCTCTTTAACTTTTAATAAAACTTCATTTAACTTTTTTTCGTCTCTAAATAAACCAACATCTTTATAAAATAATTTTCCTAAGTTTTCTTTAACATTGTAAAAGCAAATTTGATTTGGTTTTTTAAATATATTATTAACTAACTCTTTATCTTTTAGAAATATGTCATACTCAGCAGTTAAATTTTCAGCTATATCATTAATATCTGATATAGCACAAGAAGCAACCAATTTACCAAAAGTGATAATCTCTAGAAGTGAATTTCCACCTAACCTATTTGCTCCATGAACACCATTTGATGAACACTCACCTACAGCATAAAGGTTTTTTATATTTGTTTTACCATTTATATCTGTTTTAATTCCACCCATTGTGTAGTGTGCTGCTGGTACAATTGGGATTAAATCCTCATCTAGTTTTAATTTCATAAATTCTAAACAAAGTTCATACTCTTGAGGCATACTTTTTATTATTTTATCTTTTCCTAGATGTCTTAAATCTAAAAATATTTCTTCACCTGATTCAATTTTTATATAAATAGCACGGGCAACTTCATCTCTTGGTTTTAATTCATCAATAAATCTTGAACCATTTTTTGTAACTAAATATCCACCCTCACCTCTTGCACTTTCACTTATTAAGATACAATTATCTTTTAATGATGTTGGATGAAATTGAACATATTCCATATTTGCTAGTATACATCCTGCTCTTAATGCTGCAGATATAGTTTCACCAGTTGTAGCAGTTGAATTTGTATTGTAACCATTATAAATACCAGCATAACCACCTGTAGCAACTATCACTTTTTTTGCTAATACTTGAGTCACTTCACTTGTTTCAATATTTAAAGCTGTTATACCTTTCACCTCATTATTAATAACAATAAAGTTTAAAAGCATCTGTTCATTTATAAATTTTATTCCATTTTTTAAACAGTTATCATAAAGTGTATGTAATATTTTTAGTCCTGTGTAGTCACTACTATAGCAAGCTCTTGAATTTGATGCACCACCTAACATTCTTTGAGCTATATTATTATTTTCATCTCTACTAAATGGAACACCAATATCATCAAGCCATTTAATTGTTTGAGAACTATTTTTACACATATATTCTATGGTCTTTTTATCTCCTAATTTATGTGCTGATTTTAGTGTATCATTAATATGGTTTTGTTGTGTATCTACACTATTTTCCAAAACACCATTTATTCCACCTTGTGCTTGACAAGTTTGTGAAGACGTTGGATATGTTTTAGATAGGACTACAACATTATCACAACTTTTTTTTGCTTCCAATGCAGCAGTTAATCCTGCACCTCCACTTCCTACTATTAGTATATCTATCATGTTAATCCCAAAACTCTTTAAGCTCTCGCTCTTTTTTCTTATTTTCTTCTTTTATATGAACTTGAATCTCAAGTTCCTCTTTTAAATCAACTTTATTTTCTATCTCTTCTTGCTCTATTTTCTTAGCTCTATTTCTTCTTGCTTCTAAAATTCTCTCTTTTATCTTTTTTTCTGCAACTGCTTTCATATTTTCATCAAAGTTCATTGACTTTATACTCTCTAAAGCTTGTTTTACCTCTTCTTCTTCAGTTAACTCTTCTTCAAAGATATTTTTTTCTGGTTTTATCTCTTTTTTATTTTCTTCAACAACAGTTTCATACTTTTTTTCAACTATTATCTCTTCTTTTATAGGTCTAGGGGGTACAACTTGAGAAGGTTGAATTTTTACTTTTTGTTTTTCTAAAGTTGGAACAGTTTTTATAGTATCTATTTTTATCTCTTCAATTGATTCAACTATTACTTTCTCTTTTTTTATCTCTTCTATAGGAGCTTTCTCTATAATCTCTTTTTTCTTTGATTTATTTTCAATAGTTTTAGAAAGTGACTGATCCTTTAACTCTTCAAACTCAGCCATAATCTCTTCATACTTAGTAAAATCCATTAACAAAAATCCAGGTTTTCCATCTCTCATAATAATTGCTTTTTCAATCTCTTGATCGATGATTTTATTAAAAATCATTTTACTTTTTCTTATTAATTCTGTAGAAGAAAACATTTCATTTGATTTATAAAGTAATAATCCCATTTACTAACTCCTATACATATTGTAGTTCGTATTATAACACAAATTCTTTTATGTTATCTTCTATACCATTTAAAAGTCTTGCACGAGCTTCTTTAGATGCCCATGCAATATGTGGTGTAAATAATACTTTCTCTTTATTTTTTATAGTTAATAGTGGCGAGTTTTTCTCAATTGGTTCTTTAGAAACTACATCTGTACCATAGTAAACATCCGTATTATCATTTATAGCATCTGTTATATCTTGTTCATTTACTATACCACCTCTTCCTAGGTTAAGTAAAATTGCACCATCTTTTAAAGTTGAGATATTTGTTTTATTTATTAAATTTGATGTGTCATTATTTAAAGGTGAATGGATAGATATGATATCCGAAGTTTTAAGTAACTCTTCTAAAGTTTTCTTACTATAAGTCGTATCATTGTTCGCACCACTTGTAGAGAAAAATTGTACATTACATCCAAAAGCATCTGCAACTTTAGCAACTGACTTACCAATATTTCCAAGTCCTATGATACCCCAAGTTTTCCCAGTAAGTTCATAAAATGGTTTATCAAGATTTGTAAATATATCACTATTTTCCCAACCACCACTTTTAACATAATTATCATAATAATTAATCTTTTGAACAAATTCTAAAGCAAATGCAAAAGTAATTTGAGCAACACTAGAAGTTGAATAACCTGAAACATTTTTTACAACTATATTTTTTTCTTTTGCATATTCTAAATCTATATTATTCATACCAGTTGCAGCAATACAGATAAGTTTTATATCACTATTATCCATAACCTCTTTATCTATAACTACTTTGTTTGTAATAACAATTGTAGCACCTTGAACTCTTTGTATAGTTTGCGTTAGCTTTGTACTATCATATGTAGTAATCTCTCCAAATTGTTCAAACTGTTCTAAACCAATATCATCACCTAATGTCTTTCTATCTAAAAATACTAAATTCACTATTTTTTCCTTTTTTCTAATAATTTAATTGTTTGCTGTGCTATACTTTTTTCTTCATTAGTTTTAATAACCATAACTTTTATTTTACATTTTTTAGTTTGTATTTCACATATATTATCATTAATTTTTTTATTTAAAATATTATCTATTTTTAACCCAAGGTTATCATTTAGACCTTTAAAAACTTTTTTTCTTATTAAACTACTATTTTCACCAATTCCACCAGTAAAAATAATTGCATCAAGTTTTTTTAGTTTTAAAAAATAGATTCCTAAATATTTTCTTATTTTTTCAACAAACATATTTATAGCTAATTTAGCTTTAGCATTACCACTATTTTTTAAACTAATTATCTCCCTCAAATCACTATGAGAACAAATACCTTTTAGTCCACTTTGTTTATTAAGCATATTTGATACCTCTTTAATATCCATATTTAAATACTCTTGTAAATACAACACAATAGATGGGTCAATATCCCCACATCTTGTACCCATCATCAAACCTTCAAGTGGAGTAAATCCCATAGATGTATCAATTGATTTACCATCTTTTATACATGTTACACTTGCACCGTTTCCAAGGTGGATAGTTATGAGATTTAAATCTTTTAATTTTTTATTATATTTTTTTGCATACTGAGATGCTACATATTGATGTGAAGTTCCATGAAAACCATATTTTCTAATTTTATTCTTCTTATAAAGTTTATATGGAATTGGATATAAAAAAGTCTCTTTAGGTATAGAAGTATGAAATGCAGTATCAAATACAGCTACTTGGCTTATATTTGGTAGTTTCTCTTTAATAGTTTTTATCCCATCTATATTTGCTGGGTTATGTAGAGGGGCTAAAGATATTAAAGATTCTAATTCTTTTATTACTTCAGAAGTTATCTTTACAGGTTTTGAAAATTTTTCACCACCATGAACTACTCTATGACCAACACAAGATATATCTTCAAGTTTTTTTATAGACTTAGAAGATATAAGCTTTTTAAAAATAGTTTCAAAACTTTTATGAAAGTCAGACACTTCCTCCTCTATACCATCATAAAGAACCTCAAACTTTTTAGCACAAAAAAGTTTATATTTAATAGATGAACTTCCACTATTTAAAACAAGTATTTTATAAATCAAATTCTTTGAATGTGTCATTAATATATCCTTATTAAATATTTTGTGCTTGAATTGCCGTTATTGCAACTGTATTAACTATATCAACCACTTTACATCCACGGCTTAAATCATTTACTGGTTTATTAAGTCCTTGTAAAATTGGACCAATAGCAACTGCTCCACTACTTCTTTGAACTGCTTTATATGTGTTATTTCCTGTATTTAAATCTGGAAATATTAATACTGTTGCATCACCTTGTAGTTTTCCATTTGGTGATTTTTTAAGTGCAGTTTGTTTATGCGTTGCTGCATCAAATTGAATTGGACCTTCTATTATAAGTGATGAATCAGATAAAATTACATTTTTTGTAGCATTTACAACTAACTCTACATCTTCACCTGCACCAGAATCCCCAGTAGAGTAAGATAGCATTGCAATTTTTGGTTCAATACCAAACTGCTTTGCCGTATTTGCTGAACTAATTGCAATTTGAGCTAACTCTTTTGAGTTTGGAGAAGGATTAATTGCACAATCTCCATATACTAATACTTTTGTATCTAAACAGATAAAAAATATACTAGAAACTATATCAATATCTTTTTTTGTTTTAATAATTTGTAAAGCTGGTCTAACTGTATCAGCCGTTGTACCAATTGCTCCACTTACCATACCATGAGCATACCCTAAATGTACCATCATAGTTGCAAAATAGGTATCATTTGAACTTAATATATCGTATGCTTGTTGTTTTAAAATTCCTTTATCTTTTCGTAATCTATAAAACTCATCACTAAATTCATCAAGTAAAGATGAAGTTTGTGGATCAATTATATTTGCTTTATCTAAGTTAATACCTAGTATCTGAGCTCTTATCTTAATATCAACCATATCACCTAATAAAGTTATATCAACAACTTTACTGTGTAAAAGTATCTCTGACGCTCTTAAAATTCTATCATCACTACTCTCATTTAAAACAATATGTTTTTTACTACTTCTTGCTCTTTCAAATAAGTTATACTCAAACATAATAGGTGTCATAATATCTGTTTGAGTTAAATTCAATCTATTTATTAAAAGTTTATTATCTATATATTTTGAAAATTTTCCTAATATTAAAGCTATTTTTGTATAATTTTTATAATTTATTATTGGTTTTATATTTGTGATATCAATTGCAGTATCATATGTATCAGTTTGAACACATAAAATACAAATACCAATATCTTTAAATCCACCTAATAAACTTAAAATTGATTCTTTCGGTTTTATTCCACCTGTAAGAACTAAACCTGAAATATGTGGAATATTTTTAGAAGCTATAGAACTTAATGAACCTAAAATTATATCACTGCGATCTCCTGACACTATTATTAAGTTTTCTTTTTCTACTCTCTCTAAAAAATTATCTACATTCATAGCAGCTATTTTTATATCACTTATTTTTTGATTTAAGTTTTTTGATGTACCAAAAAGAAGTTCACTTTTTAAAGAATTTTTCACATCAGACATTGTAATTTTATTTATATCATAAATATATGGGATAAAAAATTTTAAATATTTATCATTATTATCTATATTATCTATACTAAATTGGTTTATATTATTTACAAAGGTTGCAAAGTGTGGACAATCTTTATCTTTAATATTTTGTTGCTCTATTTTCATATCTTCATCTATTTCTAGAATAGTTTTATCATAACCATTTAAAACACTTATAAAAGAGCTATTTAGATGTTTTGATATATCAAGGTTTATATCAAAATCTAATATCTTAGATAGTAACTCCTTACTCTCCCCTTCTATTAAAACAAAGTCATAACTAGCTTGTAATTGTTGAAACTTCATTATTAAAGTTTCATACACCTTATGTAACTCATTTGAAGCTATCATTTGATGTAACTGTTTAATAGTAAATCCATATGATGTATTTATATCTTGTTTTAGACTAAAATTATTTAACATAAAGTTGATGTTGTTATCTTTTATATCTTGAATTATTGGTCGAAAATAGGCTACTTTTTGGAAGTTTTGTTTTAAGAATTGCATCATACCTATTGATATAACTAAGCTATTTGATGCAACTTCAAGTGATGAGATGTAAAGTGATTTAATTTTATGCATAATAGAATCTTTTTATAGTAAATTTTAATTGATTATATTTTAGCAGAAATTATAATAATTTAACAAAAAATATTTATTATATTTTTATCTTGTAAAGCCTTTGTTAAATTAATATCTTAATTGATAAGTAATATCACCAGCACCTACACCTAAAACTAAACCAGAAGTTATAGTTTTAATCACCTTTGTTCGTAAGTTTGAGTTTCCAACTGCAACTTTCTCTTCTTTTATAAGTTCAACTTTACCTTTAGTTGTAATAATTTTATCACAGAAATATGTATTATAGTGTGCAAACTCTTTTTCAAAGTCTATATCTTTTATCTGTTCTGCAACAGTCCAAACTGGTAATATGATAAGTTCATCACAGCCTTTAAAACATCTTTTAAAATATTCAAGGTTATCCATTGTACGACTATATTTATGAGGCTGCCATATTACTGTAGTATGTAATATTTGTTTATGACTTTTATATAGTTTCACAGATTCCATAGTAGCTATTATCTCTGTAGGGTGATGAGCATAATCGTCTATAACAATAAGATTTTTACTTTTTTGAACTATATCAAATCTTTTTTTAATACCTTTGTAGTTTAAAAGATTTTGTTTAATTTTATCAATATCCATTGTTTGTAAAGCTGCTAAAATAGCACATGAAGCATCAATAGCAATATGAACTCCAAATCCCCAAACTTCAAAAAAACCATAATCTTTTAGTGAAAACCTTGTAAATGGTTCATCATCTTTTAAAATAAACTCTATATTTTTTATATCTTTTGATGGATATAATCGTATTGCATAACCTTCATAATTTTTTAGATAATTATCTTCTGCATTTATAACACGAAGTTTTGCAATATCTAAAAATTTTTTATAAGCATCATAAAATCTTTTTTCATCATAGTTATAGTATTCCATATGTTCTGGTTCTGTATTTAATACTATTGAACAATATGGATGTGAAAGTATAAAACTCTCATCACTCTCATCTGCTTCAAATGCTAATATATCATTAATATATCTAAAGTTTGAATCAAACTCTTTACTAATCGCCCCAATTATTGCAGAACTTTGTAATATCGAGCTCAATATTGCAGTTGTAGTACTCTTTCCATGTGCAGCACATATACAATAGTTTGTAGTTTTTTGCATTATTACACTTAATGCTTCTTTTCTTGGTAGAAGTAAAAGTTCTTGTTTTTTTGCCTCTATTATCTCAATATTGTCGTTTAACACTGCAGCACTATATATAACTAAATCTTGATTGTTTATAGAATTAGCAGACTGAGGAATATTTACTAATATTCCCTCTTTTTTAAGCTCTTTAGTAATTGGTGTATCTTTTATATCAGATCCACTTACCTCATAACCTCTATATTGTAAAAATCTAGCTAAGGCAGACAGTCCAATTCCACCAATCCCTATAAAATGAACTTTCATTAATTAAGTAGATGCTTTAGTTTTTCAAACTCTTCTTGTAGAAGAGATAAGTTTTCTTCAAGATAATCTTTTTTATAAAATTTGAAATCTAATATGAAATAACCATATTTTTCTTCACTAGGTTCTGCTTCATGATTTACTTGCTTTTCATAGAAAGTATCCATATCAACATTATTTGAACATGCAATTAGGTGTATATTTAAAGCTTCAACTAAATTTTCATCTTCAACAATTTGAGTTAAAATAAAAAACAACTCTTTAGCCCCATCATAGTTTTCTAAACTCCATTTTTCAATAGCGTGTTCATAAAAACTTCTAATAAAATATATATCATCAGTATCTAAAGATAATTTTTTTTCATCTTTTAATCTTTCCTCTATTTTATCAAAAGATACTTTTAAAATCTCTGCATAAACGTTATGGATTCTTTGTTCATCTAAATCTAAAACAAGAAGAGTATCAAGTACTTCATAAAGTCCTGATATACTTTTTGATTCAAAAACTTCCTTCTCTCTTTCATCTATATATGCGATAAAATCTGGGTTTGTTCTTGCTTGTGTTAATTCTTCTGGTGTCATGCTTTATATCCCTTTATAAACTTATTTAATCTAGTTAATACCTCTTTAGTTTTATCAGCAGTTTCAACTAGAGCTATTCTTACATAATTTTTCCCAATACCATTTCGCCCTAAAAAACTTCCAGGTAGAACTTTAATATTCATTTTTTTATATAACTCTTGTGTAAATTTTAATTCATCTTCTACTTCTAGCCATATATAAAAAGTAGATTCAGGAATTTTTATATCTAAAATCTCTTTGGCAATATCAAAATTCTTTTTATAAATCTTTCTAAATTCTTCTACATGATTCTCATCATTCCAAGCTATTGAAGCAGTTTTTTGCATAGGCAATGGTAATGCACATCCTACATAAGTTCTATATTTCATATAATCTTTTAAAATATCTTTGTCCCCAGCAATAAAACCACTTCTTAAACCAGGTGCACTACTTCTTTTAGAGATAGAGTTAAGAACTAAACAGTTTTTAAACTCTTTATTTCCAACTTCAATACAAGCTTCAAGTAACGATACAGGTTTTTTATTTTCATCAAAATAAAGCTCACTATAACATTCATCATTTATAAGAACAAAGTCAAACTCTATAGCTTTTTTAACCCAATCTTTTAGCTCATCATTAGAGATGCTAGCACTAGTAGGGTTATTTGGATAGTTTAATATAACTAAATCACATTGAGTCATCTCATCAGGAGTCAAACTAACTAAAAAGTTATTTTCTTTAGTCATATCCATATGGATAATTTTAGCTCGACTAGCTATTGCTGCACCCTCATATATCTGATAAAAAGGATTAGGAAATGCCATAGTCGGTTCACTCTTGTCAAAAAGTAAAAATTGAGGAAAGTTAAATAATACTTCACGTGTTCCAAAAGTTGGAATAATCTCTTCATTTGAGATAGTTACACCAAATCTTTTAGATACAAAGTTTATCATGGATTCTCGTAAATAGCTTTCCCCTGCACTTTTAGGGTATTTATTTAACAATGAACTTGTATCTTTTAATTCATCTTGAATAAACTGTGGTGTACTAAACTGAGGTTCCCCAATAGTTAAACTACTTGGCTTAAACTCATTATTTGGTTTAATATCTTTTAATAATTGCGTTAATTTTTCAAACGGATATGTTTCAAAATTCACATAAACTCCAATATTTTATTAATTTTTTTGGGATTTTAAATGTAGATGCAATGTTTAGTTAAAACTAAACATCTAAATGCTCTACATCCTTAGCATGATCTTCTATATATTTTCTTCTTGGTTCAACTTCATCACCCATAAATAGTGTAAATGTTTGACTTGCCTCTTCTGCATCATCAACAGTAACTTTTAAAAGTCTTCTAGCTTCTGGTGTCATTGTTGTTTCCCAAAGTTGTTCTGGATTCATCTCACCTAAACCTTTATATCTTTGAATGTATGCACCTTTTTTAGCACTCTCTTCAATTTCAGTTAATACTTCAATTAAATCTTGACCATTAAAGTTTGTTAAATCTCTCTCATTTAATTTTTTAAATAAGTAACTAGCTTCACCAAAATATGGACTAGCAAATAATTCATCATCAATTAAAAGTTCTTCAAGACCTTCACTTGTTTGTACAAATAGATGTATTGATTCTTCTGTAACTGTTTTACTTAATATATTTGAACCATTTGCATTTATAAATTTTTCAACTTCTATAAAAAGTTCATCATTTGTTAATCCAACTAATCTGTCATTTTCAATAATATATTTAATAACATCAATTAATGAGTATCTTTTTTCAAGATTTTCTAACATACCTCTATAAGCAGAAACAATTTTAAACATATCAAGTAGGTCATTGTATCCCATACCTTGAAATTCAAAATTACCTAAACCATGTTCAATTAAGAAGTTACTTAGAGCATTGTTATCTTTTAAATATGTCTCATTTTTACCTTTTCTATATAGGTAAAGTGGTGGTTGAGCAATAAATAAATAACCTTTATCAATAACCGGTCTTAAAAATCTAAAGAAAAATGTCAACAATAAAGTTTGAATATGGCTACCATCAACATCAGCATCCGTCATAATAATGATTTTGTGGTATCTTATTTTCTCTTCATTAAAATCTTCACCAATACCACAACCAATTGCTGTAATCATATTTTTAATCTCTTCAGATTTTAAAATCTTGTCAAGTCTAGCTTTTTCAACATTTAAAATCTTACCTTTTAGTGGTAAAATTGCTTGATAAACTCTATCTCTACCTTGTTTAGCAGAACCACCAGCAGAGTCCCCTTCGACAAGATATAGTTCTGCAATTTCTGGATCCTTAGTTTGGCATCCTGCAAGTTTTCCAGGTAATCCACCGCCAGACATACCATCTGTTTTTCTTGTTAATTCTCTTGCCTTTTTAGCAGCTTCTCTACCTCGAGCAGCCATTAAAGATTTTTCCATCACTAGTTTTGCTTGTACTGGATTTTCTTCAAGATATTTACTCATCATCTCAAATGTAAGTTTTTGACAAATAGGTTTTACATAAGAACTTCCTAGTTTTCCTTTTGTTTGACCTTCAAACTGAGGTTCAGGAACTCTTACACTTACAATTGCAACCAAACCTTCTCTTGTATCATTACCATCAAGTTTTACATCTCTATCTTTTACATTACCATTTGCTTTTAGATAATTTCTTATAGCTCTTGTAAGTCCATCTCTAAATCCAGATTCATGTGTACCACCATCTACTGTATGTATATTATTAACAAACGATTTAGCTGGATTTGTTGAATATGTACTATTATATAACAATGCAATATCAACCTCTACACCATCTTCTTTTGAACTAAAAGAGATAGAATCTGTTATTGCACTAGACTTATTTGAGTCTTCAACAAATTGTTTAATTCCACCCTCAAAATGAAAAACTTCTTTTTTACCATCTCTTTTATCAGTTAATTCAATTGTAATAGTAGGGTTTAAATATGCAACCTCTTTAAATCTTTTTGCTAAAATTTCATATTTATATTCAGTTACTTCAAAAATAGAAGCGTCAGGTTGAAATTCAATAGTAGTACCAGTTTTTTTACAAGCACCTATAACTTCTAATTCTTTATCATATTTACCTTCGTGAAACTCTTGATAATGAATCTCTTCACCTCTATGAATTGTCATTTTAAGTTCTGAAGATAAAGCATTTACTACAGATACACCAACACCATGAAGTCCACCAGATACTTGATAAGTATCTTTATCAAATTTTCCACCAGCATGTAATACAGTAAGGGCAACAGTTGCAGCACTTATATTTTCACCTTCATGCATACCTGTTGGTATACCTCTAGCATTATCTGAAACGATGATAGAATTTGTTTTAGTAATTGTAACTTTAATAGTATCACAAAAACCTGCCATAGCCTCATCAATAGAGTTATCTACAACTTCATATACCATATGATGAAGACCATTTTCATTAGTATCACCTATATACATACCAGGTCTTTTTCTTACTGCTTCAAGTCCTTTAAGAACTTTAATATTACTAGCACCATAATTATCTTCTTTTGGCTTTTCCGTTTCTAAATTTTCAATTATTTCTTCGCTCATTAATATTTCCTTACTTATCTAATACAATAGGCATTACTATTGTTATAAAATTATCATCTTCTAAATAAAATGGAAGATTTGATTCGTTAAATCCTACATTTACATTTTCATTATTTGTACTACTTAAAAAATCTAAAATGTATTTACTATTTACAGCTATATAAAAACTTTCTTCTATATTTAAATCTGAATCTATTTGTGTTTTTGATTCACTATCATCATCTAAACTTTCAAATATTATTGCATCACTATTAAAAGTAATTTTGATTTTTGATTCTATTGAGGTTACAAGTTTAATAGCTTCTATTAATGAAGCTTTTGATAATGAAAAATTATATTTTAAACTTTTAGGAATAATTCTTTCATAATCAGGAAACTTTCCATTTATTAATTTTGTAAAAAATGTATAGTTATTATTTGATACTACTAAGTTTGTACTATCATATTTTATACTAGCTTCATCTAAGAAAAGTTTTTGTATTTCTATAATAGCTTTTTTAGGTATTATTATTTGTATCTCTTCATTAGAAAAATTTTCTAAATGAGATACAGCTAATCTTCTTGTATCAGTAGCTACAAAATTTATCTTTTGTGCTTTTATATCTATAAGTGCACCATTTAATTCAAATTTAGGATTATTATTATCTATTGATGGAGTAATTTTTTTAATAGAGTTTATTAAACTTATTGTATTTATATCAAGATTTTTTAAATCTTCTAATTGAGGAAATGATGGATATTCATTTGCATCATACATTGGAAGTTTAAAGTTTGATCTTTTTTGTTTAATATTTAAGTTATTATCAATTACTTCAAAAATAATATCATCATCTTTTAATCTTCTTATAATATTTAAAAAATTACTACCATTAACAGTTGCCTTACCATCAATAATATCTTTTATATCTGTTACATGAGCTTGACATCCCATCTCATAATCTGTAGATTTAATAATTAGATTAGCATTTATCACTTCTAAATATATATGTGAAGTAATAGAACTTGAATCTTTTTTATTTAAAAATGGTTGCATCGAAGATACAATGTTTTCAATTATATTTTTAGATATTGTAAATTTCATTTTTTTCCTTTTTATTTATATTAATAAGTAGTATTAGCAGTAGGTGATGTGAATAGATGAAAATAGATAATACACTCTGTATTTATCTACTTTGTTAGATGTTCTTAAATGAATTATTTTATTCACATCTTTTCACATTGGAATTTTTAATACTCTTAATAATCCTTATTTATTATTTTGTTTTTTAAGTTTTCTATAATTAATTTAAAGTTTTCATCTTTTTCTCTTAACTCATTTGCTTTAGATATATTTTTAGATACTGAAGAGTGATCTTTCATACCTAAAAACTTTGCAATATCAGGCATAGAGTTGTGTGTAAGTTCACGTGCAAGATAGATTACTATTCTTCTTCCATTAACTACGTTTACTGTTCTTTTAGAAGATTTTAAATCTGATGGTTTAATATTTAGTTCATTTGAAACTATAGTAATAATATCAGGTAATTTTATATTCTCTTTGCTTTGTTTAATCTGTTCTTTTAATATATCTTTTACTAATTCAATAGTTATATTTTTTCCAACTAAAGTAGCTGTTGCATTAATTTGAATCAATACACCCTCTATTTCTCTAACTGAACTATCTAAATTTGTAGCAATATAATTAACTATCTCTTTTGTTAATTCAATACCATTAAGTTCACTTTTCTTTTCAATAATTAAAATTTTAGTTTCTAACTCTGGTGCTTGTATATGAGATTTTAATCCATGCTCAAATCTACTTTTTAGTCTCTCTTCAAGACCAGCTATTTGTGATGGTAATTTATCTGCTGTTAAAACTATTTGTTTATTTGCTGTGTGTAGTTCATTAAAAGTATGAAAAAACTCTTCTTGTGTTGTTTCTTTTCCACTTAAAAATTGAATATCATCAATTAGTAACATATCACATTGTCTGTATTTTGATTTAAAATGTTCCATATTTTTATTTTTCATACTAAATAAAAAATCATTCATAAACTGTTCTACTGTAACATATATTACATTTTTTTCTTTTTCAACGGCATCATTACCTATTGCTTGTAGAAGATGTGTTTTTCCTAAGCCAGTACCACCATAAATAAATAATGGATTGTATTGAATACCTGGTTTTTCGGCAACTGCTTTTGATGCTGTGTATGCCATTTGATTTGAACTTCCTACAACAAAAGAATCAAAAGTATAAGATTGATTTAAAATAGTACTTTGAGGTGTATTATTTGTAATTTTATCACTCATTATCTCTTTTTTACTTCTTCTTTTTTCACCAGTGATTTTAATCTCTACTGATGGTCTAATATTTAAATTATTTTCAAATATATCTTCAATAATAGTAGTAAATTTAGTTTTAATGAAATTTGCTATAAATTTATTTTGAACTTCAAATACAGCTAATTCATTACTAGAACTTGCTTTTTTGTATACGAGTTGCTTTAAATATCTATCAAAGTCATTTTGTGAAACTTCATTTTTAAGTGCTGATAATATATCTTTTGTTGTCAAAGTTAGATTCATCCTCTTTTAATATCTATATATTGTATCCAAAAAAAGTAAAAATATGGTATTATAATTTTAATGTGATGTGAATTATGTGAATAAATGAAAATTTAGGTGTGAATAAGTGAATAATATTAAAGTTTTAGCTATAGATCCTGGTACTATCAACTGTGGTTATTCAATTTTAGAAGTGAATAAAGGTGTGAATAAACCAAAATTAATTGAAGCTGGTTTGATAAAAATGAAATCAAGAATATTGCAAGAACAGATTATGGAACTTGTTGAAGGAATTGATTTAATTTTAAAAAATCACAAAATTTCTGAAGTTGCTATTGAAGATATATTTTTTGCATATAACCCAAAATCAGTTATTAAATTGGCTCAATTTAGAGGTGCTTTAAGTTTAAAAATTTTATTAGAGATTGGTAATTTTAGTGAATATACAGCTTTACAAGTAAAAAAGGCTGTTACAGGAAATGGAAAAGCAACTAAAGAGCAAGTATCATTTATGGTAAGAAGATTATTAGGTATTAAAAAAGAGATTAAACCACTTGATATTACTGATGCAATTGCAGTAGGATTAACACATTGTCAAAGATTAAGGTTATAGTTTAATTATTATTTAATTAATATTAAACTTATTCTGATAAACTTCGTCTATGAAAATATTTTTAATTGAAGATAATGAAGATTTAAATCAGTTTATGACTGATACATTTGTAAAGATTGGTTATGAGGTTCTTTCTTGCTGTGATGGGAAAGAAGCTTTTGATTTAGTTAATGAGTCTTATGACTTATATTTGGTTGATATTAATTTACCTAATTTAAATGGTCTTGAACTTGTTAAAAAAATTAAAAAATTAAAATCAGATGCTAAAGTATTTATTATTAGTGGTGATGATAATATAGATACAATTCTTGAAGCTTATAATTTAGGAATTAACGACTACATAAAAAAACCTTTTGATTTAAGAGAGATAATAGCAAAAATAAATATAGTATTTGAGCATATAACTAAAAATCAAATAAAGCTTAAAGATGATTGTTATTATATTAGTAAAGAAAGAGTTATAAAACATAAAAATAGACTAATCAATTTAACAAAAAAAGAGGCAGTTTTATTAGATATTTTAGTAAAAAATATTGGTAATATGGTTTCAACTAAAGATATTGAGTTAGCTGTTTGGGGTGAAAATTTTGCTAACGGTCATACAAGACAGTTAGTATCTAAATTGAAGAAAATCTTACCATGTAATGATATTATCCAAAACCATTCATCTAATGGTTATGGAATAATTATTTAGTCTTCTTCTTTAATACAGTTAGAAAATAGATATCTATGCTCTAGTGGCAAGATATCGTATAGTTTTTTAGATAAATCTCTTATCTCCCAAAGTGCAGCTTTGCTACTTCTTAAACTTATAAAGTTTTGCAAGCTTCTTGCATTTATTGTCCATGTTAATTCTGTTTTATAACTTTCAGGTAAACAATACTTTGCTCTATCATTAGCAACACCATCAAGTAGCATTAGTCTTAAATTTTCTAAAGCTACTATTGAACTAAAATCTACACCTAAGTTATCTGTCCAAACTAAATACTTTGATGCTTTTAACATATGTTTATCAGCATAAACTTCATCTTTTGTAGCATAATTATTTTTTAACTCAAGCATACTCATTCCACCAGTAAAGCTCTCTTCATCTTTTAGTTCTTTTAAAGTGTATCTTGTTGATTTTACACTTGGACTTGCCATTCTATGACGTGCTAATTCTTGTAATAAAGCACGACTTACACCCTCTATATAAAATGTATATGTTAAATGTTCTAAAGTTGAAGCATGTTTAAATTTATTTCCAACTCTATCTATTAACTCTTTATCTTTTTCTCCACCTTCATCACTTTTATCAAAGCTTTGCCAACAAGTTCTAATTGCATGAGCACATATTTTTAAGTTTGAGTGTTGTAATAATTCAACTTCCATTTTGAACCTTTAGATTTATTTTACTTTATTATACACATATTTGCCTTAGGCATAATTTGTGAACCAAATGTATATATATAATTTATAAAAAAAGGCTTGAAATTATAATTTCAAGCCTTTTTAAATTTAGTGGTTACCTAAAGCTTAGTGGCTACAACCACATCCACCTTGACCATCTCCACCATGAGAACCACAACCACCTGATGATTTTTCTGCTTCTTGTTTAGCTTTATGAGCTTGACCTTCAGTACTACAAGCACTTACACCTGCTGGAAGTGTAGGTTGAATAGATTCATTTCCAATGCTTCCATCTTCATTTGATTTTTCAATATTTTCCCATAACATCTCTGCTGCTTTTAAATATTTTTTACCACTTACACTATCTGGGTAAAAGTAAACTACAGGTTTACCTTCATCACCACCAACTCTAATAGATGGCTCGATTGGTATATTTGCAATTACTTCAGTACCATATTCACGTGCTAACTCATCACAAGTTCCTGATCCAAAAATATCTGATTCTGTGTTACATGATGGACAAACAAATCCTGACATATTTTCAACTACACCAGCAACTGGTATATGAAGTTTTTTAAACATATCTAAACTTCTTCTTGAATCATCAAGTGCAACATGTTGAGGAGTAGTTACATTAATTCCAGCTGCAACTGGAACACTTTGTGCTAAAGTAAGTTGAGCATCACCAGTTCCTGGAGGCATATCAATAACTAAACAGTCTAATTCTCCCCAAGCAATATCTTGTAAAAGTTGAGTAATAGCTTTCATAACCATTGCACCTCTCCACATTAATGCTTGACCTTGATCTACTAAACTACCCATTGACATAACTTCAATTCCATAAGCTTTAAAAGGGATAACTTTTTGTCCTACAATTTCAGGTTCAACACCTTCTAAACCAACCATACGAGGTATATTTGGTCCATAAATATCAGCATCTAAAAGTCCAACTTTTTTACCTTGCATAGCAAGTGCAACTGCTAAGTTTACTGATGTAGTTGATTTTCCAACTCCACCTTTTCCTGAACTTACCATAATAAAGTTTTTAACTTGTGGAGCAATATTTTTTCCACTTTGAGAATTACTACTTTGTTTTGGAGCTTGTGGTTTAGATACCATTATTTGAATAACACCTAATCCTAAAACTTTTAACTCTTTAGTTATATCTTCTTTTAAAGTTTGTTCAACTTCTGGAGCTGATGAAGTTATCTCTATAGATACTGTTACATCATTTCCATTTAAATCTACATCTTTAACAAATCCAAAATCAACAATAGATTTTGTAAATCCTGGGTATGTTACAGATTTTAATTTTTCATTAATATCAGCAATAGTTGCCATTAAATATCCTTTATATTTTTAAGTGATTGTATTATAATCCAAATAAGATAAATATAGTCTTATTTGGATTATCTAAGTGATTATTTATATATTAGCTTATTAGTTTGCTAATTCTGGGTGATTTTCTACAATCTCTCTAGTAATTTTATATGAACAAAATTTAGGTCCACACATAGAACAAAATTCTGCTTCTTTAAATACATCTTGAGGTAATGTTTCATCATGGTACTCTTTTGCTCTATCACCATCAAGTGCTAGTTCAAATTGTTTGTTCCAGTCAAAGTTGTATCTAGCATCAGACATCTCATCATCAATATCAGTTGCATTTTTTCTTCCTCTTCCAATATCAGCAGCATGAGCAGCAATTTTATAAGCAATGATACCTTCTCTTACATCATTTGCATCAGGTAAACCTAAATGCTCTTTTGGTGTAACGTAACAAAGCATACTACAACCATGCCATCCACCAATAGCTGCACCAATAGCAGAAGTGATATGATCATAACCAGCACCAATATCAGTAACTAATGGTCCAAGGATATAAAATGGAGCTTCGTGACAATATTCTCTCTCAAGCTTCATATTTCTTTCAATCTCATTGATTGGAACATGTCCTGGACCTTCAATCATAACTTGAACATCTTTTTCCCAAGCTCTAAGTGTTAGTTCACCTAAAACTTTTAATTCATTTAATTGTGCAGGATCAGAAGCATCAGCTAAACAACCTGGTCTTAAACTATCACCAAGGGAAAGTGCAACATCATATTTTGCACAAATTTCTAAAATATCATCATATGCATCATAAAAAGGGTTCTCTTTATGATAATGCATCATCCAAGAAGCCATTAAAGAACCACCTCTTGAAACGATTCCCATTTTTCTTTGTGCTATTAACGGCATATTTTCAAGTAAAAAACCTGCATGGATTGTAAAGTATGAAACACCTTGTTGAGCTTGTTTTTCTAAAGTAGAAAGCATAGCTTCAATTGTAAGTTGATTTATATCGTCATTACAATCTTTGATGATTTGATACATTGGTACTGTTCCTATAGGTACATCTGAGTGTCCTATAACAGCCTCTCTAATAGCATCTAAATCTCCACCAGTAGATAAATCCATAATAGTATCTGCACCATATTTTAAACACATATCTACTTTTTCTAACTCACCTTCAATATCAGAAGCTAAAGCAGATGAACCAATATTTGCATTAATTTTACATAAAGATGCGATACCTATAGCCATAGGTTTCATATTTTTATGATTTATATTTGCAGGAATTATCATTCTTCCACGTTCTACTTCTTTTCTAATAAGTTCAGCACTTAAGTTTTCAACTTTGGCAACATATTCCATCTCTTCAGTGATACGACCCTGTTTTGCATAATACATTTGAGTTCTAACAGCATCATCTTTATATTTATCTAACCAATCTCTCATAATATATGTTTCCTATAATTTAAATTTTTCTTTAATTTTGCTGATTATATCTAAGTTTTATTTAGCTTTTCTTAGATTGAGTGTTTAATGATAATAAATAAAAATATACTTTTTATTTGATACTATTTACTAAAACTTTTCATTATATCTACTAAACTATCCATTTGAGCCATTGCACTACTTTCATCTTTAGATTCACGTATCTCTTTAACTAAATGACCTTTTGCAAAATGTTCTACATAAGAGTTTATCATCCCATTAACTGCACCTTTTATTGCACTAAGTTGACGTATCACTTCATAAGGGTCTTGGCTCTTTTCACAATCTATATCATTAGATAGTTTTGTTTTTAAAGAGTTTACCTGTCCTGATATTCTATTTATTCTGTTTATTAACTTTTTATTTTCTACTTTACATTCATACATTTTATTATCCTTTATATATTTTAGTTTTGGTTTATATCACAATTTATTTGGTTTTTTATATTGTTTTTACTATCTACTTGTATCAATATATGATTGAAACCATTATGTTCTAAATCATGTTTAATTTTATTTGATATATTTTCACACTGTAATAAAGTTAAATTTTCATCATCTAAAACAATATGAAATGATATAAAGTTGTGTTTAGAGCTTGGTTTATGTATATGTAAATCATGATATTCTATGATTCTACTATCTTGCTTTATGATACTGTCTAACTTATCTTTTGAAATATTTGTTATATTTATATCCATTAAAGATAAAAAACTTTTTTTCAAAAGTGGGTAAGAGTGATTTATAATATATATTGAAAAAATAATTGTAAGAATAGAATCAATATAATATATTTTAAAATAATATATAAATATACCAGCAACTACTACACCCACAGATATTAAAGCATCTGATAACATATGTAGATATGCAGATTTAATATTTGCATCCTCTTCATGGTGATGAGAATGTGAGTTTTCTTTCGTATGTTGATGTGTATGATTATGCGAACTACAACTTGCTACTCCCATACTGTTTAATATATATGCACTTATACCATTTGCTATAACGGCAATAATACCTACAACTATCATATAAATAGGTTCTATTATTTCTGGATTGTAGAATCTATTTATAGCTTCATATATCATATAAAACATTGTTAAAAATAAAAATAGAGTATTTACAAAGGCAGCCATCATCTCTGCTTTTAAAAATCCAAAAGTGTATTTAAATGTAGTTTGTCTTGTACCTAATTTTAGTGCAATATATGTAATAATTATTGCTATTACATCACCAGTATTATGTAAGGCATCTGCAATTAATGCAAATGAGTTTGATATAAGTCCAAAAACTATCTCTGAAATTATAATTATACTGTTAAATAAAATAATAAGTAATATCTTATTTTGTCTACTTTTTTCTTTCTTTATATCTATCATTTTATACTCCTATAGTATAGTGGGGTATAGTATATTTATATAATTATTAATGGACACTTAAAAAGAGTAAATAAGTTATTTAACTCTTATTTATTCTTATAACTCAATACCATCCCAAAACTCATCATAGTCAAGGTTGGTCATTGCATTTTCATCCTCTTGATTTTTTTCAAGAAGTTTTTGCTGTTCAGATTCAAAATACTGCTCTAGTGCTTCATTTAAAATTGTGCTATGGTCTTTTTTTAGTATTTCGCTAAAAGCATTAAGGTTTTCTACCGTTGTTGTGTTTAGTTTAAAATTTATGTTATCATTCATTTTAATATTATAGCCAATTTAAGGGGATTTTTTGAACAATATTGTTGAGTTTAATTATATAAATGAAAAAGATAAAGAGTTAGTTGAACTTTTTATTGAATCTAAAAAAATTAAAAAGTATATTTTAGGGATAAATAAATTTACAAAATCAGTTTTAAAATATATTGAGGTTGATGGTATTATTGATGATTTTACAAGAGTTCAAAGTTCAAGAAAAAAAGAGATACTTAAAATAGATGATATTCCTAAAGATGCAGTTATACTATGGACTGCATCAGGAAGTCCTCTTGAAGTAAAAAATAGACTTGATGATTTGGGGTTTAAAAACTTTTCTTATTTATCATTTTACAGATATTCAGCATTTGATTTAGCTCATCCACCTTTTATAATGGATTTCAAAGATGATTTTCTAAATAATAAGGATAGATATAGTGAAGTTTATGATTTATTAGAGGACAAAAAGTCAAAAGTGGTGTTTGAAAAAGTGATAAATTTTAAAATCACATTTGACTATAACTTTATGGATGGATTTACAAATGATTTTGATAAACAATATTTTGAACCTGATATTATTCCCCCTATAAAAAATATAACATTTTTAGATGGTGGTGGGTATGTTGGAGACACTACTCCAAATATTATAAAAAACTATCCAGATTTCCAAAAAATTTATTTAGTTGAACCAAATGAATTGCATATTAATATAGCAAAAAGAGATTTTGGTGAAGTAAAAAATATTGAATTTATTAACTGTGGATTATCCAATAAAAAAGTTACTGCTATAAATGATACTAAATTAGAACAAAATAAAACCTCATTAGAAAATAATTGTGACCACCATTATCAAGCCCAAATAGTGGATACCATTGATAATATTTGTAAGGGAAAAATTGATTTTATAAAACTAGATATAGAAGGGGCAGAGCAAGATGCCATAGATGGAGCAAAAGAAACAATTAAAAAATATAAACCTATTTTAGCAATTTGTGTATATCATAAAGCCCAAGATTGGTATAAAATACCTCAAAAAATATTAGCTATCAATAAAGATTATAAAATATATTTAAGACACTACATGGAAGGAATTTATGAATCCGTAATGTACTTTATCCCTAAAGAATATAAATAATTGTGATACTTTTAACTTAAACATAATTAAATTTAATTATAATTGCGAAAATTACTATTAATAGTAATTCTTAGGAGTAAGAAAATGGAAATATTTATGTATATTGTGTTATTTATTATTATCAATGTTATTATTTATGATAAGTATGTACAAAGAGAGCATCAATTGCTTATAAACTACCCTTTAATAGGTAGGTTTAGGTATTTTTTTGAAGCATTAAGAGAACCTTTTAGACAATATTTTGGTGATGAAGATTTTTATGAATCAAAAGATAAAGTTGATTGGGTATACAATGCAGCACATGATAATACAGGTTATGCATCATTCTCCCCAACACAACCACAACCAAACCCAAAGTTTTTAATTAAACATGCAAATGCCCCTTTAAATGATACAGAGGTTGATCAAAACTTTAGCATAACATTTGGTGAAAAAAGAAAATACCCTTTTAAAACAAAATCAATTATTGGAAGAAGTGCTATGAGTGATGGTGCTATATCACCAGAAGGTACTAGAGCATTTACAAAAGGTTCTTATGATGGAGATTTTCCTATAAATACAGGTGAGGGAAGTCTTACTACAAATTTCTTTTTTACCCATAAAGACCATTGTGATAAATATATCAATAAAATAAAAATAGATGGTTTTGATAAAACACTTTTTAAGATTTTAGATAAAACTTTAAATAGATATAATGCAATTAAATATTTTAGAAATAAATTATTAGATACAAAAGAGGCAGATACTTATATTTTTGATCCTGATTCGTTAGAGTTTTTTAGACCAAATTGGAAAGCACCTTTAGAAAATTTCCCTAAAGAGGTTCCTAAAGATATGCCAGATATTATTTTTCAAATGAGTTCAGGTCTTTATGGTGTAAGAGATGAAGAGGGTAATTTTGATCCAGTAAGATACCAAAAAACTATGAGCTTTTGTCGTATGACAGAGATAAAACTTGCGCAAGGTGCAAAACAAACTGGTGGAAAGCTTGCAAAAGAAAAAGTAAGTGATTCTATTGCTTATTTCCGTGGTGTAAAAGCTCATAAGGAATTGATGTCACCAAATAGATTCCCTTATGGATCAAATGCAGAAGAACTTTTTGATTTTATTGCTACACTTCAAGAGTTATCAAATAAACCTGTTGGGATAAAAATTGTAATCTCTAGTACACAAAGTATAGAACCATATGCAATTGAGATGAAAAGAAGAAAAGAGAATAACATATCTGGAATTCCTGATTTTTTAAATATTGATGGTGGAGATGGTGGAAGTGCAACTGCTCCTTTATTTTTAATGGATAGAGTTGGTTTCCATATTAAAGATGCTATTCATATTGCAAATAATGTATTAGAAGAATATGCTGTAAGAGATGAAGTTAAACTTATTGCTGGAAGTAAAATACTAACACCTGATGATGTAGTTATAGCTATGGCACTTGGAGCTGATTTTATAAATATAGGTAGAGGTTTTATGATGAGTGGTGGGTGTATACGAGCTAGAATGTGTTCGGGTCATGGCTCACATCAATGCCCTATAGGTTTAGCTACAGCTAATGAAAAACTAAGAAGTGCTTATTTAGTATATAAAAATGCTGATCAAATTACTAAATACCACAAAAATTTACTTGAAGGTGTCAAAATAGTTTTAGCTATTATGGGTTTAAAAGATACTACTTTATTAAGAAAAGAACATCTTACATTTATAGATAAAAATGGTTTTATATATACAGATATAAATCGTTATTTAGATAAAAAAACAGCTAATATTATATAATAAAAGGGGAGTGAATTTAATCACTCCCCTTTTTAAATATTTAGTTCTTTTCATTATTTAAGTTTTACTGTTTCTACTTTTTCTTTACCTAATAAATCTTTCCATTTTATGCTTAATATATCACCTTTATTTCCTCCATTATAATAAAACTTAATATATGGATTAGCTGATACAGATTGGCTTAAACTAGCTTCAAAAACAAGAGTATCATTATTCATTGCTACAATATTAGTAATGTAGTTACCAACTTTTCCTCTTTTTTTTGCTTCTACTACACTTAAGGATATGTGCTTTGCCATAAACTTTACTACTGTTTTGCCTTTTTTTCTTTTAGCTTTTATTTTCATTTGTTTTCCTTATAATATAATATCTTAATTCTAGTCTTTAAAAAATTAATTATTACTTAATTATTAAATTAGAATATCTGTCATTAAGCATAATAAAAGTTATAGAATACTATTATTTCAAAATGAATGACCGTCGTTCATTCATTTAAATATAGGAGGACATATGGCTATTATAGTTGATAAAGTACAAAAACGAAGAGATATAGCACTATCATGTAACGATCTTTTACTTGAAAAAGGGATAAAAAAGCTAACAGTAGCAGAAGTTGCTATTACTGCTGGGGTATCTAAGGGTAGTATTTATGATTATTTTGAAAATAAAGAGGATATAGTTTTTGAGATTATAAGAAGTCATATTGCTAACTATCAAAATGAACTAAATGATAAAATAACATCAAATTTAACAACAAGAGAAAAAGTATTTTTATTATTTGATTTTATATTAAATGATAATGAAGAGTTTGAAAAACACCAAAATATTTATAAAGAGTATATGAGTATAGATATAGCAGGAGAAAACGAAAATATGAGAGAATTTGATAGTGAGTGTGGAACTTTTTTCAAATCTATTCTGGATATATTTATAAAAGAGGGTATCTCGAAAAGTGAACTAATAGAATCTTCACAAAATCTAGTAGAGGGTCTTTTGGCAGTAGAAAAAGGCTTTTTAGTAATAATGTGGACAGAAAATAAAGATGTAAAACAAGATTTTAGAATATTTTTAAATACAATTTTTGATTTAATAGAGGTAAAAAAATAATGATAAATAAATTAGTTATATTAGTAGGTTTAGCGATATATAGTTTTGGAGCAGGACAACCACCTGCATTAGTAAACACAGCTAAAGTAACACAAGGGATAGTAAATCCATTGGAGGAGTTTATAGGAACTTTAAATTTTTCAAAAACATCTCAAATGGCAAGTGCTACAAATGGTTTAGTTGTTGGTGTAAATTTTGAAGCTGGAGATAGTTTAAAAAAAGGTGATGTACTTATAGAAGTAGATTCGCGAACATTAAATACACAAATCAATTCTGCTTCCGCAAATGTTGAAATTGCCCAAATAAATGTTGATAATTCAATTAAAGACTATAATAGATATAAAGAGTTATTGGAAAAAAAGTCTATATCTCAAAAAATATTTGATGATAGTTATTTTAAATACATCACAACAAAACAAAATTTAACTATTGCAAAAGCAAAACTAGATGAACTTATTATTAATAAAGAGTATAAAACTATAAAAGCACCTTACGATGGTGTAGTTGTAGTTAAGAATATAGAAGTATCAGAGTGGGTAAATAGTGGTAAAATTATAGCTACTTTTGTTGCTACAAATGAGATAGATCTTATATTTAATCTACCAACATCATATATTTATAAATTGGATAAAAATGATAACTACGATATAAATATAAAAGGTAAAACAATAAGTTCAAAACTATATGCAAGTATAGCAAAAGGGGATAGAAGAACTAGAACATTCCCTGTAAAATTTAAAGCAAAAGTGAACAACGATTTTTTATACAATGGTATGGAGGTAAAGATTCATCTTCCTAGAAGTAAAAAACAAAACTCATTAATGGTTCCAAGAGATGCTGTTATAAAAAGATTTGGTCAAAATGTTATATTTTTAGATATAGATTCGATTGCTATTATGATGCCTGTTGAAATCTTAGGATATACAAAAGAGAATGTTGCTGTTTTTGCAAAAGGGCTTAAAAAAGATGATAGAGTTGTTGTAAAAGGAAATGAAAGAATTTTTCCAAAACAAGCAATAAAATCACTAAATAAGTAAAAAGTAGTTAAAGATGGATTTAATAAAATTTTCAATTAAAAACCCAGTTACTATTATAGTTTCAGTGTTGATTGTTGTTATGTTTGGATTTTTGTCACTTGATAAGTTACCGTATCAACTTACTCCAAATGTTACAAAACCAGAGATAAAAATAACAACTATGTGGGGTGGAGCAACACCTTATGAGATAGAACGTGAGATAATAGAAGAGCAAGAAAATGTTTTAAAAAGTTTGAATAACTTACTTGAGTATGAAAGTAGTGCAAAAGATAATTATGGCGAGATAACACTTACTTTTAAACTTGGTACAAATATACAAAGGGCACTTTTAGATGTTTCAAATAAGCTAAATGAAGTAAGCTCATATCCTGCAAATGTTGATAAACCTATTATTAAGACAGCCAGTGCTAGTCCAATAATATGGAATATGTTACAAACAACTGATGACAATCCTAGGCATATAGATGAATATAAATCATTTTTTGAAGATGAGTTAAAAGCTCATATCGAAAGAGTAGATGGTGTATCTGATCTTATGATTATGGGTGGTAGAGAAAAACAGATGCATGTTATTTTAGATACTAAAAAACTAGCATCATATTCTTTAACGATAGATCAAGTTATCAAAACACTACAAAGTGAAAATGTAGATATAAGTGCTGGAACACAAGATATAAGTAGAAGAAGTTATAGAGTAAGAACCGTAAGTAAATTTAATAAACCAGAAGATATAGAAAATATTTTAATTTATTCTGATAGACAAACAAGAATAAAACTAAAAGATATAGCACGTGTTGAGTTTGGTTATGAAGATGCTACTGGGGTAGCTATGTACTTAGGAAAAGATGGTATTTTCTTTGGTGTTCAACCTGCTGGTGATGCAAATATAGTAGCACTTACAAATGATGTAGAAGCAGTTGTAAATAGATTAAATAAAGATGTTTTAGCTCCTATGGGTCTAAATATAAAATGGATATATGATCAACGACCATATATTGTTGGTGCTGTTGATTTAGTACAACAAAATATTATGATAGGTGCTATACTAGCAGTATTTATTCTTATATTATTTTTAAGAAGTGTATCTCCAACTGCTGTTGTTGCTGTGGCTATCCCTATATCAGTAATTGGTACATTTATTGTTCTTGATATGATGGGAAGAAGTTTAAATACAATTTCCTTAGCCGGTATCTCATTCGCCGTTGGTATGCTAGTTGATAGTGCTATTGTTGTTTTAGAAAATATTGATAGACATAGAAAAATGGGTAAATCTATAAGTGAAGCAGCGCATCAAGGTACTAGTGAAGTGTGGGGTGCATTGATTGCATCTGCATCTACAACTATGGCAGTATTTTTACCAATTATATTTTTACAAGATGAGGCTGGACAACTTTTTAAAGATATTGCTATTGCAGTTGTAGCTTCTGTAACTTTCTCTTTATTTGTTTCTATCTCAGTTATCCCAATGCTTTGGAAAAAATTTGCAGGTGTATCAAATAAAGGTATAAAAGAGAACTCTACTAAAATCACTAGATTTGGGGATAAAATTGTAAATAGTTTTATGTCAATAGTTGAGTGGTCACTACAAAGTTTTAAAACAAAGATTACAATGATTGTTACATTAACTATTATATCTTTTGGTACTATTTATTTACTATTTCCAAAGATGGATTATTTGCCACAGGGAAATAAAAACTTGATTTTTAATATTTTGATTCCACCTCCAGGGTTATCTTATGAGCAAAGATATGAGATGGGTGAGTATCTTATGAAAGCAATGAGTAAATATGTAGATAAAGATGTTGATGGCGCGCCTGCTATTAGTAGACTGTTTTATGTATCTCGTGGAGATTTTATCATCTTTGGTGGAACTAGTGCATATGAAGATAGGGCAAGAGAACTTATCCCATTATTTAGACCTGTTATTAACTCTATGCCAGGTATATTTGGTGTATCTATTCAGTCTGGTGTATTTGAGCAAGGGATTGGAAAAGGAAAAGTAGTAAATGTTGATATAAGTGGCGAAAGTATAGAATCAATTGCAAATGTTGGTGGTCAGTTATTTATGGCTACTAGGGGAGCAGTAAAAGGTGCACAAGTTCGTCCTGTACCATCTATAGAGTTACTTTATCCAGAAGTTAGAATCATACCTAATAGAGATGCTTTAAAGTCTGCAAATATGAGTTCACAAGATTTAGGTGTAGTAGTTGATGTACTTATGAATGGTAGAAAAGTTGGTGACTTTGAACAAGATGGTAAGAAAAAGATTGATATGCGTGTAAAAGCTGATACAAATCAGATAAAAACACCACAAGATATTTTAAATACACAAATATCATTACCTGATGGTACACTTACACAAGTTTCATCACTTGCTACTAGTGTGGGGACAACTGGAATTAGTGAGATTAGACACTTTCAAGGTAAAAGAACAATTACATTGCAAGTAACACCACCACCAACTATGACTATCCAAGAAACAATGGAGATCTTAGGTGGTGTGATAAAAGGTATGGAAGCAAAAGGTTTGACAAAAGATGTAACTATAGGATTAAGTGGTACAGCAGATAAGTTATCTGAAACTATAGGTATGTTAGCACAAAACTTTATACTTGCAATTATCATAATATATCTACTTATGGCAGCACTTTTTGGTAATTTTATCTATCCAATAGTTATTATGTTTACAGTTCCACTTGCAACTGCTGGAGGCTTTGTAGGATTGAAACTTACAAATATGTTCTTGGCACCACAGCCATTGGATGTACTTACAATGCTTGGATTTATTATCCTTGTGGGTATTGTTGTAAATAGTGCAATTTTAATTGTACATCAAAGTTTAAATCTGATTCATAAAGAGGGTATGGCTCATAAAGAAGCAGTTTTAGAAGCAACACGAACAAGAATAAAACCAATTTATATGAGTGCTTTAACCTCTATCTTTGGTATGTTACCATTGGTTTTAGTTCCAGGACCAGGAAGTGAGTTTTACAGAGGCTTGGGTTCTGTTATAACTGGTGGATTAGTATTAAGTACATTTTTAACTATATTTGTTACACCAGCACTATTGATGTTTTTTATAAAAGCTATAGAGGTGACAAAAAATGCAAAAAATAAAATAAGAGGGATAAAAGATGAAGAGTAAAATTATAGGGATAAGTTTAATAATTTGCATAAATCTTTTTGCAATAGACATAAATAGTGCAGTAGAAACAGCTATAGAAAATAACTATAGTTTAAAACAACAGCAATATATAACGGATGAATCAGAGTTAAATTTAAAATCATCATTTAGTGCTTATAAACCAAAGATTGATTTAGAATACAACTATAATAATAGAGATAATATTATTACAGGACAGATAAAAAATGACTCCACAATAAGTGCTACAGTTTCATATAATTTATTTAATGGATTTATGGATAAATATAATATCGATGCCAATAAAAACCTATTTGAGTCATCAAAATTTATCTATGAAGCTACAAAACAAGATTTGATATTGAGTGTTAAAACTAAATATATAAATTATATATTGAAACAAAAAAACTCACAAACATTTAGTGAAGCTTTAAAACTATATGAAAAACAGTATGAAGATTCATCAAACTTTTTTGCACAAGGTTTAATAGCTAAAAATGAACTTTTAGAGGTTGAAGTTCAAATGCTACAAGCAAAACAAAATCTACAAAATGCAAAAAAAGATGAGAAAATATCTAAATATGAATTAGAAAATATAATAGGAATAAAGCTTGTTGATAAAATTGAGTCAATAAAAATTGATGATGCTATCTCTTTTGATAAAACAGATATAGAAAATAGAAGTGAGCTTAAATCTTTAAATTTTCTTGTAAAAAGTTTTATAAGTATGTCCAAATCTAAGCAAAGTGGATATATGCCAAAAGTTGATGCTAGTTTTAGTGTAAATAAATATGGTGAAGATCTATCTCCAAACAATAGAACTGGTTATCCTGATGACCAAAGTATTGCTAGTATAAATATAAATTGGAATTTATATAATGGGGAAAAAGATAAGTTATCAGTATTGATAAATAGAAAAAAATCTAAACAATATGAGATGCAATTAAAAGATTTAAAACAACAAATTGAGTTACAGTATGAAAATGCAAACGAAGAACTGCAAGTTTCAAAATTAAATCTAAAAACAGCAAGTAAAGCTTTAGAAACATCAAAATTAAACTATGAAATTGTTGTAGATAAAGTACAAGAGGGCTTATCTACAAATAAAGACTTAATAGATGCAAACTATCTATTTACAAAATCGAAACAAAATTATTTTACAGCTTATTATGATAGATATTTGGCAATTGCAATATTGCAAAGGGTACTTGAGTATAAGAGGTAAGAAATTAAAGTATAAAAAAGGAGTTTTATAGTGATACCTAAAAAATATGAGATGATATTATTTGCATTTTTAATGAGTTTATTCATGGCTGGATTTATGAGTTTTATAGTTACGCTTATAAATATGGGATTTGTTGATGGGATATTATATTTTTGGTTAGAAGCATATTGGAAGGCATTTTTAGTTGCATTTCCAACTATAATTATAGTTGTACCACAGGTACGAAAAATTACAAGTAAACTTATTGAAAAATAAATTTATAATAAAAAATAGGGGTGAATTAATTCACTCCCAAGTTATCTGATAATTTAAAATCTAGAGCTTACTTTTCATCGTTATACTGATCTACAAATTCAGATACTAGATATTCAATTGACTCTTTAATATCATCTTTTAAATCTTCAGCTTCAAAGAAATCATCCATTTTATATGTAATACCCATCTTAATATTTTCAATATCATTTAACATTCTTACATCTTCTATTACGAATAAACTTATAAAAATAATATCTTTTGATTTTAGTTTAAGAGATTTTACTTTAATAATGATTTTTGAATAAAGTTTAGTATCTGTTTTTAATCCAGTTTTTTGCAACTCTGCAATCACTTTACTTGTAAGCTGTTTTTTTTCTATCTTACTTAAAAGCTTACCTTTATCACTTATTTTTACTTTTGCCTCTTGTAAACCCTCAAGTGAAAATGGTGTTAGTGCAAATGCAAATACATTTAAGCATATAATTAATAAAAACTTTTTCATTTGTTATCTTTGTTATATTTTTTACTTGCTTCTATTAGTAAGTTTTTAAAATCTTTTTTGTTTTTATATCCATATATTGATGATACTTTTTCTTCATTATGAGCATTAATAATAAATACAGTTGGTACAACTTCAGTTTTAAAAGCATCTGGATATGCACCATGGTCTCTATCTATAGATAGTGAAATAAAATCTTTTTTTATAATCTCTCTAATAAAATCTTTTTTTAAAGTTTGCCGTTCTAGTTTTCTACACCAAGCACAAGTTTTAGTACTAAGTACTAACATTATTGGTTATCTAAACTTTTAGCCTTATTTAAAGCTTTTTCATATGAATCCTCATATCCATAGTTTGTAACTAATGATTTAGAGTCTGCATTTAAAGTTACCACAATAGTTAATAAACTTAATATTAATAACATTATCTTATTTTTCATAATATTCCCTAGTATAATTTTTTATAATAATAACGAATAAATGATTAAAGTGTTTATATAGTTTGATTTAGATTTAATAATATTTTCTAATATAAAAAAAGGGGAGTGAACTTAATCACTCCCCTTTTAAGAATTATAATTAATTAAATATTATAAAGCATCTTCGTGTGAAGCTAAATAGTCAGCAACACCTTCAGTAGATGCAGTCATACCGTCATCACCTTTAACCCAACCAGCTGGACAAACTTCACCAAACTCGTTAGTAAATAACATTGTATCAACCATTCTAATCATTTCGTCAATGTTTCTTCCAAGTGGTAAGTCATTGATTACTGCATGTCTGATTGTACCATCAGCGTCAATTAAGAAAGAACCTCTAAGTGCAACTCCACCATCTAAAAGAACATCATATGCTCTAGAGATATCTTTTGTTAAGTCAGCTACTAAAGGCATATTTACACGTCCAATACCACCTTGATTAACTGGAGTTTCTCTCCATGCAAAGTGTGAAAATTGTGAATCAACAGAAACACCAATAACATTAACACCTCTTTCTTTGAAATCTGCTACTCTTTTAGAGAATGCAATAATTTCTGAAGGACATACAAAAGTAAAATCTAATGGGTAAAAGAAAAGTACTGTACCTTTTTCACCATAGTTTTCTGATAATTTAAAATCTTCTACGATTTGTCCGTTTGCTAAGACAGTTGTTGCTGTAAAATCTGGAGCTTGTTTTGTTACTAACATATTTATATTCCTTGTTTTTAATTAGCGACATTTTACTCTAACTTTTTTAAAAGTTCAATCTATAAAAAGAATAAGTTTTTTTTATTAAGATTCAGTTAATAAATAATAATAATAACTATATAATAATTATTATCGTTTATTAATACTTAATAAAATAAGAACTTTCATCTTTTTTATGTAATATTCCCTATCAATCTTAGTCTATACAATCCTCAAGATTAAAATCATTTTTAATTGTTTTGATTACATTACTTAATTGCCTAAGTTGTAATTTATCTTCAATATTATTTGTCAATTTATCTAGATTTGATAACATTGGTGTAAACTTTTTTATTGCTGCTTGTGATATGCAGATCTCTAAGGTTGATTTCGCCTTTATATCTATAAATGTAAGTACTAGATTTTGATTACCTGTTAATGCTGCATAAACAATAGGTAGTATCCCATAATTATCTGGTATATCTTTGATGTTAGGATCTATAAAATTTATAATTCTTACTATATTAGAGTTACCCTTCCATACAGAATTATGAATAGCAGTTCTTCCTAACTTATCAACTAAAGTGTAGTCAAATTTAACTACTTTTACAAGTGTTTTAAAAAGTTTTAGGTTACATGGTGTAGTGGCAATTATTTTATTTAATGCAGTCCATCCTGTTTCATCTTTCATATTGTGATTTACTTTTGAACTTATTAAAATACTTAAGGCACTTTGGAAATCAATTTTGTCATCATTCTTTTCAAAAACTTTAACAACATATTCAAAGAATATATTATGTCCACCTTTATTTAGTTTATAGATATCAAGACCTGCTTTAACATACATTTTAAATAATAATATATGATTATGGAACAATGGTTTATAAAAAAGAGGATCTCCTTCTGAATTTAGGAAATTAAGATCTTTTTTATTAAATTTTATAAGTAAACTTAGAATTCTAATATATTGATCATGTACTATTTTATCATTACTATTGTTTATTATAATATCATTAATCTCTTCATACAAAGTTTTATCTTCGCTATTTTTGATAGTTGGATCAGCATTAAACTTTAAAAGTTCTGATATTATATTAAATAGTTCAACACCTTTATAAACACAAATAGCCAAGATTGTTTGACCTTTTATATTTTTTTTATTTACATCTATTTCTGAAGACAATAAAATTTTAACTATCTCTTCATCTTTGTATTTTGCTGCAGTAAAAAGTGATGTTTCTTTATCCTTATTAATCACATTTACATCTAATCCTTTATCTACAAGCTGTTCTATTTGATGTAATATATCTAGCCTTTTATCTCTATCTTCTTCTTTGTTCAAAGTGGCTGCTTTATCTACTAGTAACATTAAAATTGTATTGTTATTTGAAAGTTTACAATTTATATCAAAACCATGTTTAATTGAAGTTTTTATAATTGGAATAGCTTTTGTACCTCTTAATGCACACTGACTTAAAAATGAATTTCCATCTTTGTTTAATATAGTAGGGTTGGCACCTTTTTCTATAAGCATTGTGGCTATATTGTCATCTCTTTGTATAGTACTATGTGTAAAAATAGTGTTTTTATCAGTATCAATATTATTTAATTCAAGCTCGTTAAATTCTAGTAAGTATTTTATAAAATCCTTATGCCCATAAGATATTGCATCATAAAGAACATTTCTATTTTGGATATCTTTTGAGTTTATAGAAGCATTATGCTCCAATAAAATCTTTGCCATCTCATGATCACCTAGAATAACACTATCTTGAAGCATGGTTCTACCATATTCATTTTTTTTATCTAGATTTATATCTAAACTATCTAAAATTAATTTTACAACTCTATGATTTTGATTATTTATTGCTATATCAAAAACACTTAAGCCCTCATTGTCAACAATATCTAATTTTATATCAAGCGAAATAAGCCATATAGCTGCTTGCATTTTTTTTGCTCTTAATGCAATATGTAAGAATGTTTCACCTATTGAATTTCGATAGTTTATATCTACTTCGCTATTATCTAACATTTTTTGCAGTAGTTTTTTATCTATATCTTTTTTTATTAATTCAGAACTAAATATTTCGTAAGGCAATCTCTTTTTTTTAAATAATTTTTTAAACATATAATTATATTATCTAAAATAATCTTAAAACCATTGATTTTTATTAATAATTATAAAGTTATTTTTCTAATAGCATAAATAATTTTATAAATTTAACTATGTTTTTAAAAGAATCAACAAAGCTTTATCAAAAATAAATCGCTATTATTAATAGATAATAGTTATCTATTAATAATAAATTTTCTAAAAAGTTATACTATAATTGCAATTATGAATAATTATACAAATGTTCTTCGAGAACACAATTTAAAAGCTACTCCTCAAAGATTAGCAATATTAGAGATTATATTTTTAAATGGTCATATTAATATAGATAAACTATATGAGGATGTAAAAGTTAAATTTGAATCTATATCACAAGCAACAATATATAAAAATATAAGTGCTATGACAAAAAGTATGCTTTTGTTTGAAGTAAAACTACCAAATGAAAAGTCAGTTTATGAGATAGTTAAAGGTAACCACTCGCATTTATTATGTAAAGAGTGTGGAGCAGTACAAGATATAGATATAGATACTAAAAAAATGATTGATGATATATCGTCTGAATATAGTTTTAGTATAGAACAAACTGATTTAGTTTTATCAGGTAGCTGTAAAAGTTGTCAAAGTAGCTAGACTATTTAACCGCCATAAATAGGAAAATACCTAATATAACAATCAATACACCACTTATTGCTTCTAAAATATAAGCTTTTTTATTTACAAAATCAGATGTCTTATTAGCAAAAAGTACAGATAAAATCCCTACTATTGATATAGTTAGTCCCATCCCTATACTCATAGCAATTGCTGCTAAAATCCCTAATGTAAATTGTTTTAACATAATACAAAATAATACTATAGTCATAACTCCAGGACAAGGAACTAGTCCAACTCCAAGGGCTACTGCATATTTACTCTTACCATTCTTTGTAGGTAGTTCATCATCTTGACATGGTTTATATTTCTCTCTTATAGCACTATAAATTAGGTAAATACCTACAAGTATAATCATAACCGATGAGATCATCATAGCAGTATTTGAAAACTCATTAAAGTTCTGTCTAAACATAGTTTTTAGAATAAAAAAGAGTGTAAATGTAATAACAATAGCTGAAATAGCATGGATAATTGAGATTAAATATCCAAGTTTAAAAGCCTCTTTATAGTCACCTTTCCCTTTACTAAAATAAAGTGCAACCAAAGCTTTACCATGCCCAGGACCAGCTGCATGAATAAGTCCATATAAAAAAGCTATGCCAATAACTAAGGCATAGATACTTAAATAATTTTCATCATTTATATCTCGTATATTTGTAGCAATCGTTCTATTTAGTTCATACTGCCATAAAGTTATCTGTTTTATAAAATTACTGTAAAATTCTACCATTTAAAATTCCAATCTATATCCAAAGTATATATCGTAGTCTACATCACTTACTTTGTATTTTATTTTTGAAGTTACAAACTCTTTTTTTAAAACTAAAGCTGTAAATCTCTCTTCATCATAAATCTCAATAGCTATATCTTTTTTGTCTTTATTTATCTCTATTTCAAATTGATATACTATTTTCATATCTTCTATATATGATGTAAAGTTCTTTGGTTTTGTTGTTTGTATCTTATTTAATATTTTTAAGTTAGTATAATAGTTGTATTGAATTAAAGAGTCAAAATAGTTAGTTTTTATATATTCTACCTCTTCTTTATCAATTTTCCCATCCATATTTAAATCAAACTCCATAGTAAGTAGTTGTGAAGTCATATCATCAAATACCCATTTGAAAGTTATAGTTTCTACTTGATTGTCTTTTGATTTTACATCTGTGTATACATCTAAAAAAGTGTGAGGATGTGCAAATAATATAAGAGGGAATATTACAAAAAGGTATAAAATTTTTTTCATTTAGATTAGGCTTTAGCTATATCTGCAAGTGTTGTATCTTGAAACATCTTTAACATAGATTTTTTTGGTTCTTTCCATTTATCATGCAATGCACATTTTTTATTATCATTACAAGCCCCTATTCCAAGTAAACAATCTGTACCATGTAAGCACTCTTTTACTGCTTCTAATATATCTACAATTTTAATTTGTGAAGGATCTTTTTCCATTAGATAGCCACCCTCTCTACCTCTAATTGATTTTATAATATTTGCATCAACTAGTTGGCTCATAATTTTTGTAAGATATTTATAAGGGATAGAAAGCTTTTCTGAGATAATTTTTGCATTAAATAATTTATCTGTATCATTTTGTACAATAAAAGTCATAATTCTAATTGCATATTGAGAAGTGCTATTTAGTTTTATGATTTATCCTTTTTACTAATTAATTGGAATATAATAAATAATAGCAATTATTGTTATAATTGCCCCTAACCAAATCGTTGGTATGGTGCGGTATTTTAACTGAACATCACTTAAACACATAAAATAATCTATAACTAGCTGACCTTTAATAAATGTAGTTATTAACAATAATCCAATAGCAGTTAAAGAGATAAGTTCAAACCACCCTAATGAGAAAGTAAATAGAGTTAAAATAATAAGTACAATCCATATTTTTGTAAGTTTATCCATCATAACTACCTTATTATATAAATTAAAGGAAAAAGTACAATCCAAAGTAGATCAACCATATGCCAATATGAGGCACCAGTTTCTAATCCTCTGTGATTATCTTTTGTATAACCACCTATTTTTGTTTTATTGTATAGATTAAATAATATAATTATACCTAGCATTACATGTAAAAAATGGAACATTGTTAAAAGAAAATAGAACATAAAAAAAGTATTTGTACTAAGATTTATCCCCTCTTGATATTTTCCAACAAATTCTATTGCTTTTATTATTAGAAATATAGCACCAAAACTCATTGCTGCTATTAACCAATTTTTTGCATGAATAATAGCTTTTTTTGTTTCAAGTTTTTTAATAGCATCAACAGCTTTAACTACAAAATAACTACTAGTTATTAAAATAATAGTATTTATAAACCCAGCACGTGAATCTAATAAAGTTTGAGAAGCGTTAAAAAGCTCTACATCACCACGTCTTGAATATATGTATCCTATAAAAAATAGACCAAATGTAAGAAGTTCAATATATATTATAATCCAAATGGCAAAATCACCAGGGGGATATTTATTTTTAAATTTATCCATATGCAATTTTAAGATAAAAATATTTAAATACTACTTTTAAGTAGAATTAACTATAAATAATGTATAATTTTATTACTATATTTAGGTAGAAATTAAAAAAGGGGAAAGATATGACTGAACGTATAACGAAAAGTATGGCTAAAAATATCTATTATGGTGGTGGAATGTTCGCCCTATTAATATTTTTAGGACTTACTTTTGATACTGTACAACAAATTCCAGAGAGATAAAATGAAGTTCATATGACTGAATCTGTAGTTGCTGGTAAAGCACTTTGGGAAAAGAACAATTGTGTGGGATGCCACACTCTAATTGGAGAGGGAGCATACTATGCACCTGAACTTATGAATGTATTTAATAGAAGAGGTGCTTCACATGAAGTTACATTTAAAGGATATATGCAAGGTTGGATGGCTGCACAGCCATTAGATACTCCTGATAGAAGAAAAATGCCACAGTTTAACTTAACAGAAAAAGAGGTAGATGAATTATCTGACTTCTTAATTTGGACATCAAAAGTTAATACAAATGAATGGCCACCAACAATTGAAGGATAGGGAGAGTTTATGAAATATAGTTCACAAGCGGTAGCAAAACCGTATTTTATTTTTGCATTGATTCTTCTAGCTGGAGAAATTTTATTTGGTTTGCTTATGGCAATACAGTATTTATATGGTGACTTTTTATTCCCATTAATACCTTTTAATGTTTTAAGAATGGTTCACACAAACTTACTGATAGTTTTAATTCTATTTGGATTTATGGGTGCTACATATTACTTAATTCCTGAAGAGACAGAGAGAGAGCTTTGGAGTCCAAAGTTAGCTATAGTTACTTTTTGGGTATTTGCAGCAGCTGGTGTTGCTACAATTTTAGGTTATTTATTTGTTCCTTATGCACAATTAACAGAACTTACTTTTAATAACTTACTGCCTACCATGGGTAGAGAGTTTCTAGAGCAGCCATTGCCTACTAAAGTTGGTATTGTTTTAGTTGTTGTTTCTTATATTGTAAATACAGGTATGACTGTACTTAAAGGTAGAAGAACTGTTATTACAACAGTTTTACTTACTGGTCTAGTTGGTCTTGCTGTATTCTTTTTAATTGCATTTTATTTACCAGAAAACTTAATTATGGATAAATTTTTATGGTGGTTTACTGTTCACTTATGGGTTGAAGCTACTTGGGAGCTAATTCTTGGTGCTATCTTAGCATTTGTACTTATTAAAGTTACAGGTGTTGATAGAGAGCATATTGATAAATGGTTATATTTAATCATTGCTATGACTATGGTTTCTGGTATTTTAGGAACTGGACATCACTTTTTCTATATGGGTGCTCCTGAATACTGGTTATGGATTGGATCTATTGCTTCTGCCGTTGAGCCTTTACCATTTTTCTTAATGGTTTTATTTGCATTTACTATGGCAAGAGATAGAAAAATAACTCATGATAATGAGATGGCACTTACTTGGGCAAAAGGGACTGCTGTGATGGCATTTTTAGGAGCTGGAGTTTGGGGATTTATGCATACATTAGCACCTGTTAATATGTTTACTCATGGTACACAACTTACAGCAGCTCATGGTCACTTGTCTTTTTATGGTGCTTATATTATGATTATATTTACAATAGTTTCTTATGCTATGCCTATTTTAAGTGGTCGACCTCATGGTAACTGTAAAGCTTCACAAAAAAGAGAATTACAATCTTTTTGGATGATGAATATTGGTATGTTAGGTCTTACTTTAGCTTTAACTGCTGCTGGTATTGCTCAGATTTTAGATCAAAGAGTTGGAACTGAACTTTTAGGATTTATGGAATCACAAGAATCTATTGCAGGTATTTATACTGTTAGAGCATTCTTTGGAGTACTTGTGTTTGCTGGACTTATCACTTATTTTACTAGTTTCTTTGTAAAAGAAGAGGCTAAATAGTATATTGATAAAAGAGTATAATGCTTAATTATTTTCTAGAATTCGAAGAGAGTGTCGGTAAAGTTTGGGACAAACACTTAAATAAAAAAGTAAATAAATTTCATGAGAATGAAAGAGTTTACTTTGCTGACATATCAAAATCTTTAAATCTTTTTTACCATCTTCTAGGTGGTGAAAAAGGTAAAGATTTACAAGTTACAGACAAAAGGTATGTAGATACCAATTCAAGAACACTTTTACAAAAAATATCTTTTTTAGGGAAAGAGTTTTTTCTTACTTGGCAAGATGAAAAATCAATATATCTTCCAGCATCATTTGCATTTTTTCCAGATAAAAAACAAAATGAGATGTTATACTATTGGCTTGTAGCGATGGTTACTAAAGTTGATGTAAATAGTAATAATCTAATTGAACAAAATAGCAAAGCAGTATCTTATTTAATAAACAGGTATAAAGGTTTTGAAATATTTTATGAAAAAGCTACGATATATTTATCAACACAATTTGAACAATTGTCATTTATTAAATCTTTTGAAAATTTGAATAATGAAGATTTAATAAATGATTATCCAAACCCATTGTGGATTTATCCACCTATATCATCAGGAAATAAAGCGTTAGGTGATGATAGCGATGAAGAGATGCTCTCAAATCAGGATAAAGATAAAACAGAAAATCTTGAGATGAAAAAACAAGCAAATCAGATTGATGATAAAAAAGAGACTAATGGTTTCTTAGTTTTTTTGCCAGAGTCTTTAATGTCTATATTTGAACAAGTAAATGTAGATAGGATGGAAGATGATAGTTTCGATGAAGATGCTTTATACCATGCAGAAGATTTAGATGAGATAACAATAGGTAAAAAACAGGCAAATTTAAATTCAAGAATTAAAATGGATTTAGATTTACAGCCTGATATGACAGAAATATACCCTTTAGGAAAAGGTCATTTAATAGATGAGTGGGATTATAGAATCAATGATTATTTAATAAACTATGTAAGGATAAAACCACAAGTTACATTAAATGTAGTCCCCATAGAGTTACCAATAAGATTAAAAAAGACTGTTAGAAAAATACAAGGTGAGTTAGACTTATTAGAGATTGATAGAATTAAGAATGATAGATTACCTTATGGTGATGAGTTAAATATAGATACTTGGATAGACTATAAAGGTCACCAAAATAAATCAATGCATCATCAAAACTTTTACACTACATTTGAGAAAAAAACTAGAGATATATCTACATTGATTTTAGCTGACGTGTCTCTTTCAACTGAGGGTGGTATTACTCAGGATGTAAGAATTATTGATGTTATTAAAGATGGGCTTATGGTATTTAGTGAGGCATTGGAGAAACTAAATGATAAGTTTGCTATCTATTCTTTCTCATCATTACAAAATAAGAAGGTATTTTTTAATATTATAAAGAATTTTAAAGATAAATATGATAATTTAATACGCGGTAGAATTGATTCTATGCAACCATACTATTATACAAGATTAGGTGCAGCTATTAGAGAGTCTGCTAAGATTTTAGATAAACAGCAAAGTAACACTAAACTGCTGTTAATTATTAGTGATGGCAAACCAAATGATGAAGATAGATATGATGGTAGATATGGTATAGAAGATACAAAAAAAGCGATTGAAGAGGTAAAGAAAAAAGGGATTACCCCTTTTTGTATAACTGTTGATTTAGATGCAAAAGAGTATTTGTCATATCTATTTGGCAGAAATGGTTTTGCAGTTGTGCGTGATGGTCAAAAGTTACCAAAAGTTATACCAGAAGTATATATAAATTTAACAAAATAAAAAATGGAAAGAAAATGAAATTAGATACAGAAGAATTAAATATAGAATTTATAAAAGACAATTATCCAAAAGATGTAAGGGTAGATTTAATAGTTAGTTTAAAAAGTTTAGAGAATACTGCTATAAATAAAAAGAAAACTATTCAAGGGATAGAAGCCCAAAAAAAAGTTGAAGGTTTACATAAAATGATTGATCAAATATTTAGTGTAGTACTTAAAAACTTAAATTGGAATATTGCATCAACTTCAGATGATTGGGATTATAGACCTATAAATATAATGAAAAAAACATTCCCAAATATAGAACAAACACAATGGTATGATATAAGACATCAGCAGCTTATCAATAAGCTAAAAACAAATAAAAAGAAATAAAATATGTTACAAATTATACTTGCACAAAATAGACAACGTGGCATTGACGGACTTGAACTATTATTTGATAATATTAAAATTTTAGAGAACTCAAAAGTTAAATATGAAATAAAAAAAATAAATGAATATAAAAATAAAATAGAAGCAAGTAAAGAGATTTTGAATAATGAAAATGTATCTATGCCTGATATTGATGATATTTTAACATTTGTTGCAGTGTCAAACGAAGAAATTATGAATAAGTTTAATTAAATATAAAAGAGGAATCAGTATGTCAAACAGTTATTATTTAGCACAAGGAAATGAGGTAGAGCTTTTTGAGGCATCTGCATCTATGAATTTACCAGTACTTATAAAAGGACCTACGGGGTGTGGAAAAACTAGATTTATTGAGTATATGGGCGAGAGATTAAATAGAGATGTTTATACTGTAGTTTGTCATGATGATTTAAGTGCAGCAGATTTAGTTGGTCGCCATCTTATTGATGAAAGTGGTACCTATTGGCAAGATGGACCTTTGACAAAAGCTGTACGAAATGGTGGAATTTGTTATCTTGATGAGATTATTGAAGCTAGAAAAGATACTACTGTTGTATTACACTCATTAGCAGATTATCGTCGTGTTTTACCAATAGATAGAACAGGAGAAAATATAGTTGCTCATCCTGATTTTATGCTTGTAGTTTCATATAATCCTGGTTATCAAAATGTTTTAAAAGGGATGAAGCCAAGTACAAAACAAAGATTTATCTCTTTAGAATTTAACTACCCAAAACCTGTAATAGAAAAAGATATTATTATAAAAGAGAGTGGAGTAGATGTTGAAACTGCACTAAAATTAGTAGCAATTGCTAGTGAAATAAGAAACTTAACTGATACAGATATACAAGAAGCAGTTTCTACAAGACTTTTAGTATATTGTGGAAAGCTTATCGTAAAAGGATTTAATCCTTATGATGCATGTATTCATACAATTGTTCAATCTTTGAGTGATGAAGATGATGTTTTAGAGGTTTTAGAAAAATTAGTTGGACTACATTTTATAGAAAAAAAGTAAGGTATTTAAAAAATAAGTAAAATTTAGATATACTAAAGCCATGATAGTATATGGAAAACAAACAGTATTTTATATTTTAGAGAATCACCCTAAAATAATTAAGCAGATCTTTTTAACAAAAGATATAGATAAAAAACTTTTTAAAAAGTTTATGGATGTCGGTGCAAAGGTTGTAAGACCTGACAATATGAAAGCTCAATCAATGGCAAAAGGTGGAAACCATCAAGGTTATTTACTTCAAATTGATGAGTTCGAATTTGCAGATATTAAAGATGTTAAGAAGGGCGAATTTGTCGTTGTTCTTGATGGATTAAGTGATGTAGGAAACATTGGGGCAATTGTAAGAAGTTGTTATGCAATGGGTGTTGACTCTGTTGTAGTATGTGGGTTAAAAAACTTTAATCCTGCTCCAGTAATCAGAACTAGTAGTGGTTCTATGTTAGATATGCCAGTTGCTATTTCTCATAGTAGTTATGATTTAGCAAATGAACTTAAACAAGTTGGTTTTAGTTTAGTTGGTGCTGATATGGAAGGTTATAAACTTAAATCTATTGAGCGTCAAGATAAACAAAAAATCGCACTATTCTTAGGAAGTGAGTCTGAAGGTTTATCAAATAAACTAAAGAAAAAAATGGACTTAAAAGTTGCTATTGAGATGCAAAATAACTTTGATAGTTTAAATGTATCTGTTGCTGCTGGTATATTGATACATCAGTTAAAATAAGGTTTTTTTATTTTTTATGATTAAATATCTTTTTTTAACTTTTATTTTTTGTGTTACCTCTTTAAGTGCTTCTATTTTAAATGATAAAATAGAGAACTTAATTGGGCAAAAAGAGTATAGAATACATCAAAATTTGATTGGATTACTCTTTAAAAATGAAAGTAGATATTTAATTGATGAAAAAATAAATTATTATAATTTATTTCAAGAGTTAAAATCAAATGGTTTATTAAAACTTCGATTTAATAAACCAAAAGATATAGTTATAGAGTTTAAATCTTTAAGTAAAAGTTTAAAAGCATATAAAACTTTAACAGATACTATGAAATCTTTAGGTTATAGACATTTTTTCACAAAATCATTAGATAAAGAAAATGATGTTTTAACTTGGAAAATAACTTTTAAAACAGAATATATGTTAGACCCTGTAGTTTTAATAAAAGAGTTACAGTTAAAAAATTGTAAAATTTTACAAGTTGAAAATAGATCATCAAATTATTGGTACTATGAGATAGATTTTAAGAATTCTATTTTAAATAATTCAATAAAAATTGAAAAAAATGAACGTGTAAAGTTTCATAAACCATTAAAACCATATATATTAAATGTAGATGATGCACATAGTGTAAATATAAAAAGTCATAATTTAAACAATTGGTTTCCAAATGTATCTTTTTTTGATAAAGATTTAGCAATATTAAAAGTTGTTAAAAGAGATAGAATTTACAGTAAATATAAAATAGAAATACCACAAAATACAAAATATATAAAAATAGATGATTTATATAATTTAATAAATATTAAAAGAGGACTAACCATCACTGTGAGATGAGTTAGATAAGAAAGGGAAAAGATGTTTGATGAGATAAAATTTGGAAGAATGGAAAATTTACCTAAGTATGTATTTGCTGAAGTAAATGATTTAAAAATGGCAGAACGTAGAGCTGGAAATGATGTAATTGATTTTTCAATGGGAAATCCAGATGGAGATACACCTCACCATATTAGAGAAAAGCTTGTAGAATCTGCTAAAAAAACTAAAACACATGGTTACTCATCATCAAAAGGTATTCCTAAACTTTTAGATGCAATTTCTGGATGGTATAAAAGAAGATATAATGTAGATTTAGATCCTCAAACACAATGTGTGGCAACTATGGGAAGTAAAGAGGGATATGCACATTTAGCATATGCTATTACAAATCCTGGTGATGTAACTGTTGTTCCCGATCCTACTTATCCTATACATAACTACGCTTTTATTTTAGCTGGTGGAGTAGTAAAAAACTTTGGTATAGTTTTTGATGAAGATTATAATATTGATGAAGATAGATTTTTTAATGATCTTCAAGAGATATTTGATAATTCAGAAGAAGGTAAAAAACCAAAATATGTTTTAGTAAACTTTCCACATAACCCATCAACTGCAACTGTTACTCCTGACTTTTATGTAAGACTTGTAAATATGGCAAAAAAAGAAAGATTTTATGTGATTTCTGATATTGCTTATGGTGATATTACTTTTGATGGTTACAAAACACCATCTATTTTAGAAGCTCCAGGTGCTATTGATGTTGCTGTTGAGTCTTTTACATTAAGTAAATCATACAATATGGCAGGATGGAGAGTAGGGTTCTTTGTAGGAAATACAAAACTAATCGGTGCTTTACAAAAAATAAAATCATGGTTAGATTACGGTATGTTTACACCTATTCAAGTTGCTGCTACTGTTGCACTTAATGGTGACCAACAATGTGTTCAAGATATTACAGATAAATATGACCATAGACAAGATGTTCTAATTGATGCATTTAAAAATGCTGGTTGGGATATAAAAAGAAACAAAGCAAGTATGTTTGTATGGGCAGCTTTACCAAAATGTGTTGAACATATGGGTTCATTTGAATTTGCTAAGAAATTATTAGTTGAAGCTGGCGTTGCAGTTGCTCCTGGTATTGGTTTTGGTGATACTGGTGAAGGTTATGTAAGAATCGCATTAATTGAAAATGACAAAAGAATAAGACAAGCTGCGAAAAGTATTAAAAAGTTTTTAAAACAGTATGAAGATTCTTCTTCAAAACAGGAGAAATAGATGTTAAAAGTTGGAATTATAGGTGTTGGAACTGTTGGTACTAGTGTATGTCAAATATTAGAGGATAATAAAGATATTATTACTGCTCGTGCTGGTGTTGAGATACAAGTTATAAGTGGTGTTGTAAATAACCTTTCTAAAAAAAGAGATGTATCTATAACTATTACAGATAACCCTGATGATATTTTAAATGATGACTCTATTGATATTGTTGTTGAACTTATGGGTGGAGTTGAAAAGCCTTATTCTGTTGTTAAAAAAGCATTAGAAAGTGGTAAGGCAGTGGTTACTGCAAATAAAGCACTTTTAGCTTATCATAGATATGAGTTACAAGAGATTGCTGGTGATACTGCTTTTGAATTTGAAGCGGCTGTTGCTGGTGGAATTCCTATTATTAATGCGTTAAGAGATGGTCTTAGTGCAAATCATATAGAATCAATCAAAGGTATTATGAACGGTACTTGTAACTATATGTTAACTGAAATGATTAATAATGGCGTTGAGTATGATACAATTTTAAAAGAGTCTCAAGAGTTAGGTTATGCAGAAGCTGATCCAACTTTTGATGTTGGTGGTTTTGATGCTGCACATAAACTTCTTATTTTAGCTTCTATTGCTTATGGTATTGATGCTAAACCTGAAGATATTTTAATAGAAGGTATTTCTGATATTTCTGGTGAAGATATTGCTTTTGCTAAAGAGTTTGATTATTCTCTTAAACTTTTAGGAATTGCTAAGAAAAATGGAAATGAAGTTGAACTACGTGTTCATCCTGTACTTATCCCTAACTCACAAATGATTGCTAAAGTTGATGGTGTTATGAATGGTGTTTCTGTTATTGGTGATAAAGTTGGTGAAACTATGTATTATGGACCAGGTGCTGGTGGTGATGCAACTGCAAGTGCTGTGATAGCTAATATCATTGATATTGCAAGAAGTGGAAAGTCTACACCAATGCTTGGATTTAAAAAACCACTTGAAACTGGTCTAACTTTAGCTAACCCTGATAACATCCAAACTAAATATTATATTAGAATGGAAGTTGAAGATAAAAGTGGCGTATTAGCAAAAGTGGCTACTATTTTAGGGGATAAAAATATCTCTATAAAAACAATGGTACAAAAAACTTCTGTTGATAATAAAGCAAATTTATTACTTTCTACTCATACTTGTAAAGAGTTAGATATAAAAGATGCTTTAAAAGAGTTACAAACTTCTGGTATTGTAAATACTGCACCTTCTATGATTAGAATAGAAGAATAAAAGAAATTATAGGGTGCTAGCCCTATAATTTAAGTTAGTTTTAACTGTTAAAGGAAACTTAAAGTACAGTTAAGATAGAATATAAATCTACAAAGCGTGACCTGTGGGAACCCACACTTTCACAAAAGTTCCAATATCTCATTGCATTGTTAAAAATATAAATTAAAATTCAAAATATACAGGGAAAAATCATGGAAAAAATTATTGATATTATAGATTCGATTGCTTATGAAAAGGGACTAAAGATTTCTGAAGTTGAGGAAGCTTTAAAAGAATCATTAATTAAAACGGCACATAAAATGGTAGATGAAACACTTACATATGAAGCTGATATTATTAGAGAAACAAAAGAGTTAAAACTTGCTCAAAAAATTGAAGTAGTTGCTAATGATGATGCTAGACTTACAGGTGAAGTTCAAGCTGAACAAACAACATGGGAAAAAGAGAAAGGTCGAGAGCCTAGACTTATAAATGCTGAGAATTTTTTACCATTAGATGAAGCTAAAGAGATTGACCCTGATTTAGAGATTGGTGATTTTCTTAGTTATGATTTAGAGTTTGAATCAATGGGTAGAAATGCTGCTACTATTTTATTTTCTAATTTAGAGTATAGATTACAAAGACATGTAGAAGATAATATTTTTAATAAATACAATGATCAAGTTGGAGACACAATTTTAACTGTTGTAACTTTTATTGATAAAGAAGATAACACATTTGTAGAGATTGGTGAAGTTAAAGGTATAATGCCTCGAAAAAACAGAATCAAAGGTGAAAGTTTTAAAGTTGGAGATGCTCTTAAAGCAGTTGTCAGACGTGTAAATATTGACCCTAAACAAGGACTTACTGTTGAAATTTCAAGAACTAGTCCAAAGTTCTTAGAGAGTTTACTTACACTTGAAGTTCCAGAACTTAAAGATGAAAAAGTTATTATTGAAAGTAGTGCAAGAATTCCAGGAAGCAGAGCTAAAATTGCACTTTCTTCAAATGAACCAAATATTGACCCAATTGGTGCAGTTGTTGGGGTACGTGGTGTTCGTATTAATGCAGTTAGTTCACAACTAGCAGGTGAAAATATAGATTGTATTGAATATACTCCAATAAAAGAGATGTTTGTAGCAAGAAGTTTAAGTCCTGCAATTGTTAAAAGTGTAAAAATTGAAGAGGGTAAAGGTAAAGATGGTAAAGATAAAGCTATCGTTACTATTGCTGAAGATCAAAAAAGTAGAGCAATTGGTAAAGTTGGTTTAAATATTAGACTAGCTTCTATGCTTACTAAATGTGAAATTGAATTAAATGTATTAGAGGGTGAGACAACAGTTACAGATAATGATGGTATGAAAACTCCAGAAACTAAATCAACTGATACTTCAGGTTTAGAAGCACTATTTAACTAATGGCTAGAGATATTTTACTTTTTGATAGTGTAAAAAAAGAGAAAACACTTTTTAAATCACAAGAAAAAAATAAAGCTACTATATATGTATGTGGTCCAACTGTGTATGATGATGCACATTTGGGACATGCAAGAAGCGCAATAGTATTTGATCTTTTACATAGAGTTTTAAAAGCTAATGGTTACGATGTAACTATGGCTAAAAATTTTACTGATATTGATGATAAGATTATAAAAAAGATTGCTAATACAGGTAAATCTTTAGAAGAGATAACTACTTTTTATATCAACTCTTATAAAAAAGATATGGACTCGTTAAATATACTGCCAAATACAATAGAACCATATGCCACACAAAACATACCTTCAATGACATATATGATTGAGAAACTTTTAGAAGATGAAAAAGCTTATATCTTAAATGATGGTGTTTATTTAGATACATCAAAAGATGAAAAATATGGCTCTATTTCACATCGTGCTAGTGATGAAAATTCACAAGCTAGAGTAGAATCAAATAATAATAAAAGAGATCAAAAAGATTTTGCATTATGGAAGTTTTTTTCTTCTGATGATATTGGATATGAAACATCATTTGGTTATGGACGACCAGGATGGCATATAGAATGTAGTGCAATGATAGATAAACATCTAGCAAATCATGATTTACCTTATGCGATTGATATACATGGTGGTGGTGCTGACTTACTTTTTCCTCATCATGAAAATGAAGCTTGTCAAACAAGATGTTGTACTTCACAAGAGTTATCAAAATATTGGATGCACAATGGCTTTGTAAATATAAATGGTGAAAAAATGTCTAAATCTTTAGGGAATAGTTTTTTTCTAAAAGATGCATTAACAAAATATGATGGTGAAGTTATAAGATTTTATATGCTTACAACTTCATATCGTTCTGACTTTAGTTTTAGTGAAGATGATTTAATATCTAGTAAAAAAAGACTTGATAAACTTTATAGAATTAAAAAAAGAGTTTATGGACTGGGATCTAGTAAAGTAAATAAAGAACTAGAAAAGAACCTATTTGAAGCTTTAAATGATGATATGAATACATCAAAAGCTTTAGCTTTTGTTGATGAGTTTATATCAAGTGTAAATGATAGTTTAGATAATGAACCAAAAAATAAAAACTTAAAAAAAGAGATAGTAGCTAGTATAGATTTTATCTCTGATATTTTAGGAGTAGGTACAAAAGATAGTTTTGAATATTTTCAATTTGGAATATCTGCTGACGAAAAAGAAAAAATCGAAGAACTTATATCAAAAAGAGCCGAAGCAAAAAAAGATAAAAACTTTGAATTAAGTGATAATATTAGAGATGAAATTTCTAGCATGGGTGTATCTCTTATGGATAGTGCAAATGGTACTTTATGGGAAAAAAATAATTTATAATAAGATAAAAGGATAGAAAATGGCAATAACAAGATTTGCTCCAAGTCCAACAGGATATTTACATATAGGTGGTTTAAGAACTGCACTTTATAGTTATCTTTGGGCTAAAAAAACTAAGGGTGAGTTTAAACTTAGAATTGAAGATACTGATGAATCACGAAATAGTGAAGATGCAGTAAAAGCTATTATTGAAGCTTTTGATTGGTCTGGTATGGATAGTGATTGTGAGATAGAATACCAATCAAAAAGATTTGATATATATACAAAATATATAAATCAACTTTTAGAAGAGGGTAAAGCATATAAGTGTTATATGAGTAAAGATGAGTTATCTGCATTAAGAGAAAAACAGATGGCAAATAAAGAGACTACAAGATATGATGGAACTTATAGAGACTTCACAGGAACACCGCCAGAAGGTATAGAGCCTGTTATTAGAATCAAAGCACCTACTCAAGGTGATATTGAATTTGAAGATGGTGTAAAGGGTTCTATGAAGTTTACAGCAGATCAAGTAGATGATTTCGTAATTGCTAGAAGTAATGGAGCTCCTACATATAACTTTGTGGTAGCTGTTGATGATGCTTTAATGGGTATGACAGATGTTTTAAGAGGTGATGATCATTTATCAAATACACCTAAGCAAATAGTAGTTTATAAACTTTTAGGTTTTGATATACCTAAGTTTTTCCATATTCCTATGATTAATAATCCATCAGGAAAAAAACTATCTAAAAGAGATGGTGCTATGGATGTTATGGAGTATAAAAGACTTGGATATTTACCAGAAGCACTTTTAAACTTTTTAGTAAGACTTGGTTGGAGTCATGGAGATCAAGAGATTTTTACACTTGAAGAGATGCTTGAACTATTTGATCCATTAAATATTAATAAATCAGCATCAGCATATAACACAGAAAAATTAAATTGGCTAAATGCACATTATATAAAAAATGTATCTAATGATAGATTAGCAGAAGATTTAAAATTTCATGAGTGTGAGATTCATGGACATGATAAAAAAGAGATGGTTTTAGATCTTTGTAAAGAGAGAGCAAATACTCTTGTAGAGTTAAAAGATGCTATTTCAAATATACTAGCAGTTCCAACATCTTATGAGAAAAAAGGTACTAAGAAGTTTGTAAAAGAGACAACTGTAGATATGTTAAATTCATACACTGCATTGTTACAGTCTAGTGATAAAGAACTTCATATCGCATGTGATATAGAAGCTATCACAAAGCCATTTATAGAAGAAAATGGTTTAAAGTTCCCTCAACTATTCCAACCAATAAGAATAGCTCTTACAGGTGGTACGCAAGCACCATCAGTATACGATGTGATTGCAATTTTAGGTGTAGAAGAGACTGTTAAAAGAATCAACACAGCTTGTGATAAAAACTTCGATAAAGAAGTAGATGCTTAGAAAGATAATTTAATCTTTTGATCACCAAAAAAATATCTAAAATAGCTAATGTAATTTTACATTAGCTATTTTAATATATGACTAATAAAACTCATTCAAAACAAACTAATATAAAACTAGATATAATCCAAAAAATAAAATTATAAACAGGATCAAAGATGATTAAAATTTGGCACAATAATAGATGTAGTAAATCAAGAGAAGCTAAAGCTATTTTAGAAGAATCTGGGCAAGAATTTGTAGTATTTGAATATCTTAAAAATGAGTTTACTAAAGATGAATTAAAAGCTGTTATGGCTCAACTGGCTATCTCTGATATTAGAGATATGTTAAGACACAAAGAGAGTGAATATAAAGAGCTTGATATTGCAAATGAGTCTAAATCTCAAGATGAAATAATAGACTTAGTTGTTTTAAATCCAAAGTTAGTAGAAAGACCAATTATCATAAAAGAAAATAAAGCAGTTATAGCTAGACCTATGGAAAATCTTACAGAGTTAATCGGATAATATATGAAAAATAAAAAATACTTTTTAAAGAAAATTTCAAACTATGCAATTGTTGGTGGACTTGGTGCTTCTTTATTAGTTGCTTTTAGTGGTTGCGAAGATAAAAATGCTAATGGACAAAATGAAAATGGTGATACAATAACTAATGCTTCACAAAAGCAAGGTGCTTTTGTCATAGTTGAACAAACTCCTGCAGGTAGTTATCAAATTGTTGATGAGTACCCTAGTACAAGAACTACTATCGTTTTAAGAGAAGGTCAAAATGAGAGAATCTTATCTAAAGAGGAGATTGATACTTTAGTAGCACAAGAAGCTGTTAAAATTGATAACGGCACATCTAACCTTACAAATCCAAATCAAGAGTCTGTAAGCAGTGGTCATGGAGGTATGGGATTAGGTGAAACAATACTTGCTTCTGCTGCTGGGGCTATGATAGGTGCTTATATTGGAAATAAATTATTTAACAATAATAACTACCAATCTAAAAGACGTACAAGTTACAAATCACCATCAACATATTCTAAAAGTGTAAATAGTTTTAATAAAGCAAAAACTGCTTCATCTACAAAGTCAACAAGTAGTAAAAAAAGTGGGTTTTTTGGAGGAAGTAAAAGTAGAAGTTCTAGAAGTATATTTGGAGGGTAGAACTAATCCCCTCTAAATTTATTTTATTAATCTTCTTCTTTATTGTTATATATAAAAAATCCAACCATACCACCAATTAGTACCAGTGTTAAAAATCCTACCATTATTAAATCAAGCGTTCCCATTTTTTTCCTTTTCTTTTAATTGTCCACAAGCTGCACTTATATCTATACCTTTTGACTCTCTTATTGTACACATAAGTTTTTTACTTAAAAGATATTCTTGAAATTTAACCATCGAATTTTTTGATGGTCTTTCGTACGTTGTACCTTCAAAAGGATTAAAAAAGATAAGATTTACTTTTGCATCTATTCCATTTAAAAGTTTTACAAGTTTATCTGCAGATTTTATATCATCATTTTTATCTTTTATTACAAGATACTCAAACATTACTTTTTTTCTAGTATCAATAGGAAACTTCTTTACTGCATCTATAATAGATTGGATGTTGTATGCTTTGTTCATAGGTATAAGTTCACTTCTTAATCCATCATCAACTGCATGTAAAGATATAGCAAGCTGCACACCTAGGTCTAATTCACCTAGCTTCTCTATTTTAGAGCTTATACCACTTGTAGAGATAGTTTGTCTTCTTGTAGCTATAGAGAGTCCCTCTGGTTGTGCAATAATTCTAATTGCTTGTATTAGTTCTTCAAAATTATCAAGAGGTTCTCCCATACCCATATATACAATATTTACTGATTTATTTTCATCAATGTTATTGTCTTTTTTTAGATAGCTTATTTGAGTTACAATCTCACCAGCACTTAAATCTCTTACAAAACCACCTTTAGCAGTTAAACAAAAAGAACAACCAACTTTACAACCAACTTGACTAGATACACAAAAAGTATATTGTTCACTTTTTATTATATTTCCGTTTTCATCTTTTTGTTTATCTTTCATAAGTAATAATACTGCTTCGGCAGTCTTCCCATCTTTATATTCAAAAAGATATTTTTTAGTTCCATCTGAACTCTCTTCTACTCTTATTACTTTACATATATCAATCGGAAGTTCTTTTTCAAGAGAAGTTTTTAAATCTTTTGGTATATTTTTCATTTCATCATATGAAGTAACATACTTTTTATATATCCAGTTATATATCTGTTTTGCTCTAAAACTTGGTTTGACTTTATCTTGAAGTTCTTTTAATGTATAGTCATATATTGTCTTTTCCATTGCTATTCTTCCCTATTTATTATCAATTGTTCCATGTGGAACAATTATTTTTTTTATCTCTAAATGGTTTACTAACTTATCCATTGCGACTTTATGATTTGATATAAAGTCTTGATGTGCATTTTTATCAGTGTAATTAGTAACTATAAAAATTCCTTTTACATCTATCTCAAACTCTTGTGCAATTTTAACAACAGAATAAAACTCCATATTTTCAATCCCTATTCCATAGTTTTCAAATTCTTTTGATAACTCTTTATTTATAGAGATATAATTAGATGAATTTACTATTGTATCACTTTTAAATTTTGGATCTTCACATCTTAATACATTGTCAATTGGTGTATATGCATCATCTCTAAAAAAAGATAACTCTATATTTGAAGAATTTGAACTTTCAACAATATCAAATATATTTTTTTCACCATAACTTCCTGCTGAACCTATAAATAAAATATATTCTGGTTTATCAAATAAACATAGTCTTGTTAAATTCATTGCACTTTCAATTAAACCTACACCAATAGGTGTTGCAAAAGGGAATGTTTCATTTTTACCAGCACTAACAATCATATTGATTCTCCTGATATAACAAAAATAGGGTAATCACCTTGTTCTTTTTTTATAGTTTGCAGAATCTTAAATTTTATATTTTCAAATCCTTGTATATCAAATTCTTTATATAAAGTTTCTTCATCAAAACCTAGGTGTTCTACATCATCATTACCCATAGAATGGAACTTTCCATCCTCTTTACTTAAGTCAGATATATAAAGAGTACCACCTTTATTTAAAGAGTTTTTTAGTACTTTAATAAAGTTTGATATATCTTTAATATGATGCATAGTCATATTTGTAGCTATTAAATCAAATTGATTAGATGCTAATTCTTCTACATTTATATTATGTTGTTTAGCATTTAAATGGTTATAATTTAGTGTTTTAGCTTTTTGATTATATCTATCTACCATACCTATTGAATAGTCAAGTCCAACAATTGATTTAACATCATTGGCAAAACCAAATGATATAAGACCACTTCCTGAACCATAATCTAAAAGATTAAATTCTGATATGTCTTTATTTATATCTTTTTTAATATAATCCACAAAGTTCATTGCGCTTTCTACTCGCTCTGGTTTGCTATCCCACTCTTTTGCAAGTGTATCGAATCTATTTTGCATATTATAATCTTACTGGGATATTATTTGATGCTAAATATCTTTTTAAATCCATAATATCTATTTCTCTAAAATGAAATATTGATGCAGCAAGTGCTGCTTCAGCACCACATTCAAATGCTTCTTTCATATGTTCCATAGTTCCCGCTCCTCCTGAAGCAATAACAGGAATATCTACAAGTTTACTTATTTGACCTGTGATATTTGTCTCAAATCCAGCTTTTGTTCCATCAGAATCCATAGATGTAAGTAGTATCTCCCCTGCACCTCTGTTATATACCTCTTTAGCCCATTCTAACGCGTCTAGTCCTGTATCTTCTCTGCCACCTTTAACAAATACATGATAAGTTCCATCTGGAACTCTTTTTACATCTATAGCTACAACAATACATTGGCTTCCAAAACGTTTTGCAGCTTCGTTTATAAAATCAGGACGAACCACTGCACTACTATTTATGCTAACTTTATCGCAACCTACATTTAGTAAATTGTATATATCATCTAGTTTTCGTATACCACCACCTACTGTAAGTGGTATAAAAACTTCTTGTGCTACTTTCTTTACAACATCAACTATTGTATCTCTACCTTCATGAGATGCACCAATATCTAAAAATGTAATCTCATCTGCACCTTCTTGATTATATCTTTTTGCAACTTCTACAGGATCACCTGCATCTCTTAAACCTACAAAGTTTACCCCTTTTACTACTCTACCATTATCTACATCTAGACATGGAATAATTCTCTTTGCGAAATAACTCATTTAGTTCCCTCTACTATTATTGTTTAAATTCTTTTGTTTGATGTATATTATTGACATAATAGTACATCTATAATTATAAGTATAATAGCATAGAAATATTTAGATACTAATTTCAATAAACTATAGTAATACTAATTATTATTTCTAAGTATTTGTTTGATACAATTAAATATACCAAAATAAAGGAATGAATATGAAGAAGTTAATTTATGTTGTGATTACACTATTTATTGCATTTGCATTTACAGGTTGTGGAAATGCTCAACCGTATCCAGAAACAGTAAAAAGTTGGAAATCGCATAATGATGTAGCAAGTTGGATGAAGAGTAATTGGTCTATGGATAATTCAACCCGATTAAGACTTGTAAAAAATATTAAAAAGCTAAGAGCATCAGGTGCTGATATGACTACTATTACTGCTGATGAAATATCAATGCTTCCCGAAGAATCATATAATAAATCTAAGGGTCATTGTGCTGATGCAGCTATATTGATTAAAGATTCATTAAATAAAATAGATCCTAGTTATAATGCAAAGATAATATTTATTATGAATGTATATGGTCCTCCAAATCATTGGGTTACAGGATTTTATATAAAAGATGAACTTTATGTTATGGATTTTGGTGCAGGTAAACATTGGAGTGATATGATGGGTGTACATGGTCCATATAAATCTTTGGATGATTATGGAAATTTCTTAAAGAATCTAAATGTAAAAAACTTTAAATTTCAGTTTGTTAGATGGAGAGACTAATCTAATAATATGTTTTATAGATGTTCTACATGGAACATCTATTGTTAAAATAAACCTCTTATTAATCTATAAGCTAACTTTAGTTACACTAGCCGGACTATGAAAAATATTAAAGCAAAAAAGAGATTTGGACAAAATTTCCTAAAAGACGACAACGTATTAGTAGAGATCATCCAATCGATGCCCAAGAATGATAACCATATCGTGGAAATTGGGCCTGGCTTAGGTGATTTGACAAAGAAACTTGTCAAGTGCAAAGATGTAACAGCCTACGAGGTAGATAGAGATTTATACTCTATTTTGCAAGAAGAGTTTCAAACAGAGTTAGACGCAAATAGAATAAATATCATTTTAGGTGATGTTTTAGATAAATGGAGTGCTGACCAACCGTTACATGATAGTAGATATGATTTAATTGCAAATCTACCATATTATATAGCGACAAATATTATTTTAAATGCATATGAAGACGAGAATTGTGAGCATATTATCGTTATGGTTCAAAAAGAAGTTGCAGATAAATTTACAGCATCTTGTAGAGATAAAGAATACTCTGCATTAGGTGTTATTACACAATTAGTTTCACATGAGGCAAAAACTATTATAGTTGTTCCTCCTGAAAGTTTTAGTCCTCCACCAAAAGTGGATTCTGCTGTTATTTATATCAAAAAAGATATGGATAAATCAGTAAGTACAGGATTTAAAAAGTTCTTAAGAGGTTGTTTCATACAACCAAGAAAGAAACTAATTAAAAATTTATCAGCATTTTACAATAAGAACATATTAATAGATGTATTTAAAGAATTAGAAATAAAAGAAACTGCAAGACCTCACGAAGTTGATGCCTCTTTGTATAGCCATATTTATACAAAGGTAACAAATAATGGAAGAGAACAAAACAGTACAACCTGCTAATCCACAAGTAGAAGTGCAAGCGAATACACAAGAAAATACAAATGATGTTGCAAACTCTAATACAAAAGAGAATGCGAAAACTAATCCAAACCAAAAAGGTAAAACAGTACCTCAAAAAAGAAAACCACCAGTTAGTGGTAACGGTTGGACAAATGACTTAAAAAAAGCATTTGAGACAAATGAAAGAATTCAAAAAGAGAGATTAAATCCTCATAATAAATTAAACTTAAAATCTGAAGCTAGTGTTCGTATAACTCCGCTTGGTGGACTTGGTGAAATTGGTGGAAATATGATGGTTATAGAGACTGATACATCTGCTATTATTGTTGATGTTGGTATGAGTTTCCCTGATGAATCTATGCATGGTGTTGATATTCTTATCCCTGATTTTACATATGTAAGACAAATTAGAAGTAAGATTGCTGCTATTGTAATCACTCATTCACATGAAGATCATATTGGTGCAATGCCATATATCTTTAAAGAATTACAAGTTCCAATTTATGGTACACCATTACCTTTAGAATCAATTGGTTCTAAATTTGATGAGCATAAAATGAAGCATCATAGAAGTTATTTTAGAGCTGTTCAAAAAAGAAAACCTATTAAAATAGGTGAATTTGATGTTGAGTGGATGCATATGACTCACTCTATTATAGATAGTTCATCTTTAGCTATTACAACTGAAGCTGGAACAATTATCCATACTGGAGATTTTAAAATAGATCATACACCAGTAGATGGTTATCCTGCAGATTTACATAGACTTGCATATTATGGTGAAAAAGGTGTTTTAGCACTTTTAAGTGATAGTACAAACTCACATTCTCCAGGTGCTATAAAAACAGAAAAAGCTGTTGCACCTACATTTGAAAGAATATTTGCAGCTGCTAAAGGTAGAATTATTATGTCTACATTTAGCTCAAATCTTCATAGAGTTGCACAAGCGATTGAGTGTGGATTTAAACACAATAGAAAAGTATGTGTTATTGGTAGAAGTATGGAGAAAAATCTTGATATTGCTATGACACTTGGATACTTAAAATATCCAAAAGAGAAGTTTATTGATGCTCATGAGGTAAATAAATATATTGATAAAGAGGTTCTTATTATTACAACTGGTTCTCAAGGTGAACCTATGAGTGCTTTATTTAGAATGTCTATTGGTGAACATAGACACATCAAGATTAAGCCTGAAGATCAAATTGTATTATCTGCAAAAGCAATTCCAGGAAATGAGGGAAGTGTATCAGAGATAATTAATCAGATTCAAAAAGCTGGTGCAGACGTAGCATACCAAAACTATACAGATATACATGTATCAGGACATGCTGCACAAGAGGAACAAAAACTTATGCTAAGACTTACTAAGCCTAAGTTCTTTATACCTGTTCATGGTGAGTATAACCACGTTAAGAGACATATTCAAACTGGTATTGAGTGTGGAGTTTTAGAGAGAAATACATATATATTAAGTGATGGTGAGCAAATAGAGATTGCACCTAAATACCTTAAAAAAGTAAAAACAGTAAAAACTGGTAAAACATATATTGATAATATGAGAAATAGAAAGATTGCAGATGATGTTGTAATCGATAGACAAACTATGGCAAACGAAGGTGTTGTTATGATTGTTGCAAATATTTCTGAAGATGAAAGAAAAATTGTAGGACCAACAAGAGTTAGTTCATTTGGTATGGTTGATAATAAGTTTGAAAAAGTATTTTCAAAAGAGATGGAAGACTTACTTGCTCACTTCTTAGATCATATTAAGCCAGGTATTTTACAAAATACAAGAGCTGTAGAAGAAGAACTAAGAAAAGTTGTTAGAAAACATTGTATTAGAAAATATAGAAAATACCCAATGATTGTACCAACAATATTTGTACAATAGTTATTAAATATAAAGGAGCAGACTATGGATTTTAAGCAAATTGCAAAAGAGGTTTTACTTATTGAAGCAAAAGAGCTAGAGATTGCTGCTTCTAATATCTCAGATGAGATGGAAAAAGCTGTCCATCTTATCGCTAATACTAAAGGTAAATTAATAGTTACTGGTGTTGGTAAATCAGGATTAGTAGGAAGTAAACTAGCTGCCACTTTTGCAAGTACTGGAACTAGTTCATTCTTTTTGCATCCAACAGAAGCAATGCATGGTGACTTAGGGATGATAAGTGCTGGTGATATAGTGTTAGCTATTAGTTATAGCGGGGAGAGTGAAGAGTTAAAAGTTTTACTTCCTCATCTTAAAAGATTTGATATACCACTTATTGCTATGGCAAAAGATAGAGACTCTACACTTGGAAGTTTTTCAGATATATTTCTAAACATAAATATCACAAAAGAAGCTTGTCCTTTAGATATAGCACCAACTTCATCTACAACACTTACTATGGCTTTAGGTGATGCATTGGCTGTTTGTCTTATGAAGTATAAAGACTTCAAAAAAGAGGACTTTGCTTCTTTCCACCCAGGTGGAAGTTTAGGAAAACAACTTTTTGTTAAAGTTGATGATCTTCTTCAAAAAGAGAATCTACCTATTGTTCCATGTGGAACACAGCTAAAAGATGCGATCGTTACAATGAGTGAGGGTCGATTAGGAAATGCTATAATAGTTGAAAATAACAAGGTTATTGGGCTGTTAAGCGATGGTGATTTAAGACGGGCTATGTTAAATGAAAACTTTTCATTAGATTGTAAAGTTGAAGATATAGCAACATTAAATCCAAAAATTATTAAAAATAAAAACATTCTAGCTTCTGATGCACTAAAAATAGTTGAGGATTTTAAAATCCAATTATTACTAGTAGTTGATGATAATGATTTGCTTGTGGGCGTATTACATATCCATAAGCTTGTAGAAGCAGGGATAAAGTAGGAAATAAAAATGTCAAGAGAAATACAATCAGAAGAAAATAAAGTTAGACTAAATAAGTTTATATCACATAACAGTAGATTTAGTAGAAGAGAAGCAGATGAGCTTATAAAAGCAGGTAAAGTTTCTATAGATGGAAAAGTTATAGGCGACTTATCAACACAAGTAGGATACAAAACTATAGTAAAAGTAAATGGTAGAACTGTTAAAGTTGATTATACTAGAGCATCAACTGTTATTGTATATAACAAACTAAAAGGTGAAATTGTATCTAAGAATGATCCTCAAGGTAGAACAGTTATATATGATACAATTGGTAAGAAATATAATCACTTTATACCTGTTGGAAGATTGGATTATGCAAGTGAGGGCTTACTTTTACTTACAGATGATCCTTCAATTGCAACTGCATTGATGACTTCAGATTTAGAAAGAGTATATAAAATAAAAATAGAGGGTGCAGTAACACCTGCTATGATAAGTGGTATGGACAATGGTATCACACTTGATGATGCAACAGCAGGTGCATGGGATAGAACAAAAATAACTGATATGGAATTTAAAAGATTCTTAGGTTATCAAATACAAACAAATACACCTAAATATTCAAAACTAAAAGTTGCTATTAGTGAGGGTAAAAATAGAGAGTTAAGAAGATTTTTTGCACATTTTGGAGCAAAAGTTGTTGATCTTAAACGGGTGAGTTTTGGTGGTATTAATTTAAATAATCTACCATCTGGAAAAGTTAGATTTTTAGAACGAAATGAATATGATAACTTAAGAAAGTTTATGAAAGATCAAACTAAAGTAAATAGAAAGAAAGATAAAGAAGACGACGACTTATTTTACGATGAGCACTAATCTAGCAAATCTTTTACGACCTAAAACTCTTGAAGAGTTTATAGGTCAATCTCATATAATATCCCCAAATAAAGCACTGCATAAACTTATAATCAAAAAAGAGATTCCTCATATGTTTTTCTATGGAAAACCAGGAACTGGCAAAACAACTTTATCAAAAATAATTGCTAAAAATAGTGGATATGATTTTTATAGTTTTAATGCTACATCACTTAAAATAGATGATTTAAGACAAGTATTTAAAAGATATGATGGTGCGCTTTTAAAACCTTTAATATTTATAGATGAAGTTCATAGATTATCAAAAACACAACAAGAAGTTTTACTGCCTATTATGGAAAATTATGATGCTATTATAATAGGGGCTTCTACAGAGAACCCTTTTTTTAGTTTAACAGCTGGTATACGATCAAGAAGTTTTGTATATGAGTTTAAATCTTTAACACAAAATGAACTTGATATATTAGCTACAAAGGCTATCAAATATCTTGATATAAAGATAGATAAAGACGCTTTAGATTATCTAATAGTTAGTAGTGGAGGGGATGGTAGAGCCTTATTGAATCTAATTGGTTTTGCAAGTAAAGTTGATAGTTGTATAAATAAAGAACTATTAAAAGAGCTAAGAGAAAACAGTATGGGTGATGGAGTTAGTTCATCTCAAAGCCACTTTGATATAACTAGCGCAATGATAAAGTCAATAAGAGGTAGCAATATAGATGCCTCACTTTATTATTTAGCTAGGCTTATAGACGGTGGAGAGTCTGTTGAATATATCACAAGAAGATTAGTGATTTTAGCATCAGAAGATATAGGAAATGCAAATCCAAATGCTCTAAACTTAGCAACTAGTACGATGTTAGCTACATCAAAAATAGGCTATCCTGAGTCAAAAATAATACTTAGTCAGTGTGTAATATATCTAGCATCATGTCCTAAGTCAAATAGCTCATATAATGCTATAAATCAAGCTTTAAATTATATCAGCAATAGTGAAGTTCTAGAGATACCCAAACATCTTCAGGATAGTCATATAGGCTATAAATACCCACATGATTTTGGTGGATATGTGGAACAAGATTATTTATATAAAGATGTTGAGTTTTATTCTACAAAAAATATAGGGTATGAAAAAACTTTAAATGAGTGGAGTTCTAAAATAAAAAGTATCTAGTATGAAATTTAATAAAATCTAATTAAATTTTATACTAAAAGTTGAACCCTCATTCTCTAAGCTTGTAATAGATAGTTTAAATTTATGTAGATCTAAAATACTTTTAACTAAAGATAATCCTACACCTAAAGAGTTATTCCATCCATTTGAAGATACTCTATAAAACTTATCTGTTATCTTAGGTATATCATTTTCTTTTATTCCTATACCTGTGTCAATAACATCAAAAAAGTTAACCGTTAGATTTATGGTAACGGTGTCTTGTGAATACTTAAGTGCATTTTCTATTAAATTTTTAATTGCAATACTAAACATAGTTTCATCAATTTTAATATTTACTTTATCACCAATAATACCTATCTCTCTTGAGGGGTATGTCTCTTTTAAATCTTCTATAACTGTTCTTGTTAAAGATAAAATATCACAATTTTTAAATTCAGATGGCTGTTTACCCTCTTCGAGTTTTATAGATAACCTTAGTCTATCGATCATACTTGTCAATTTAGAAGAGTTAGTCGATATTTTTTTTAGAAACTTTTCCCTAATATTTTCATTTATATCTTTATCCTCTATCAATGTTTGTGTATAACCGCTAATAACTGCAATAGGATTTTTAAACTCATGTGATATAGCAGAAATAATATCATCTTTTTGTCTATTTGATAGTTTTAGTTTAGCTGTATATTTTGACTTTTGTTTGTCTTTTTTAGATAAACTTTGAGATACATCTGATAAAAGTTTTGTAATCTTATTAAACTCTATAGAGTAAGATGACTCAATTTTAATCGGTTTATTTTGTTTGGTTAAATTTTTTAGAAATTCTAGAATATCTTTTGTTTCATCTTGAACATTTTTACTTATTCTAAGTGCTACCCAAAAAGTAATTGCTATAAAAAATAAAAATAAAAGTGAAATTTTAAATGATAAAATTATAAACTGTTTATTGATTAGTTCAATATCTCTTGCCATTCTTATATAAAACTCTTCATTTTTTAGTGTGAACTTTTTTGATACATATAAAAACTCTTTTTTTAGTGTATCTGAGTATCTTATGATTGAACCATAGTTCTGGTATTTTGATTCTATTATCTCTGCTCTATTTTTATGATTGTCCATTAGAGATATTCTTTTATCACTTTCCCCTATTACTAAACCCTCTTGATTTATAATAGTTACACGTAGTCCTATAATATTTTTTATATTTTTAGCAGTATTGTTAATATCATTTAAATCTTTAATATTAAGAGAGATGATGTCAATGTTATGTAATAGATCTATTTTAGTTTGTTCTACATAAATATCTTTTATCCAAAAGTAAAATATTATACCTAGTCCTAAAAATATTATAATAAATAAAGTTATAAACTTACGGAAAAAAATATCATGTAGTTTTAACAAAATATATACCCTTCCCCTCTTATTGATTTTATATACTCTTTATCTCCATCAGGATCTATTTTCTCTTTTAATCTTTTTATTGCGACATTTACTGTTTTTGGTTTAACATCACTATAATCTTCCCAAACATTTTCTAGTAATGTTTCTCTACTTAATAATATATCCTTGTTTTTGATAAATTCTAGAAGCAGGTTATGCTCTAAGTGTGTTAAGTTTATTTCCTTATTATCTATAAGGAATTTTTTATTTGAAGAGATATAAAGTATATCTCGAACTTTTAATTGTTCTATATTAGTAGATGTTCTTTTTATTACTGCTTTTACACGTGCTTTTAAAACATTTAGGTTAAATGGTTTAGTGATATAGTCATCACCACCCCTATTAAAACCTTCAAGAATATCTTCATCTTTATCTTTAGCTGTTAAATAGATAACAGGGTTTGAGTACCCTTTGAGGCGAAGTTGTTGAATAAATACACTACCCTCTTGATTTGGTAAGTTTCTATCCATCAATATTAAAGATACATCCTCTTCATCTAAAATAGCTTGTACATTAGTAGTATCTAAACAACATACAACATCATACCCCTCTTTGGTAAGAGTGTACTCAATTAAATCTAATATATCCTGCTCATCTTCTACTACTAATACTGTTTTTTCCATTTTAAATTATACCTTATACTTGATGAATCTCGCCACCGTTTTTTGCATACAATAACAGTGCAGCAATACTCATAGCTCTATCTGCTATTTTTTCACTTTTTCTTAATGCACTTAACATTTTATGGTACTTATCAAAGTCTTCAATATCTTTTGCCTCTTTAAGTAGAGAGTTCTCAATCATATCATATAAGTCATCAGTTTTATTTTCTGCAATAAGAACTTTATTGAAGCACTCTTGAATCTCATCAATGCAATCTATATTTATCATTTGCACTGTAAATTTTAGTGATTCTACGGTAGATCGTTGCATTGGAATTGCATATTCATTTATTGTTTTAATATTTACTGAACTACAAACATCTATAAAACCTTTTATAAACCCTCTTGTATTTGTAGATGCTCTTAAAAGTTCATTTGTGATTTTTAAATATGAAACCATATTTCTTAAATCTTTTGCTTCTGGTGCATGTAAAGCTAAAGTTTTAATAATGGCATTATCAATATCATTTGTTTTTTTACTTACATTTTTTATAAAGCTTTTAGCTTCTGTAAACTTTTCATTGTCACAGCCTTCTAAAGCATCTAAAATAAGTTTATTTGCTTCAACTAAACCATCCCCAATATCAGTAATACTTTGTTTAATCTCTTTTAATTTTTCTTCATAATTAACTAACATCCTATCCGAACCTTCCTGTAATATAATCTTCTGTTTTCTTTTTTGTTGGATTTAAAAATATTTTTTCTGTATCATCATATTCTATTAAATCACCAAGATGAAAGAATGCAGTCATGTCTGCTATTCTTGCTGCTTGTTGCATATTGTGAGTAACCGTAACTATTGTATAGTCATTTTTAAGTTCAAGCATAAGTGCCTCAATCTTTTCTGTAGATATTGGGTCAAGTGCTGATGTTGGTTCATCCATTAATATAACATCAGGTTTAACTGCAATGGTTCTTGCAATACAAAGCCTTTGTTGTTGACCACCACTTAGTCCAGTACCTGGTTCTTTTAATATATCTTTTACTTCATTCCAAATACCAGCACTAATTAATGATTGCTCAACTAACTCATCACACTGAACCCCTTTTTTAACAATCCCATGTTTTAAAGGCGCATATGCAACATTTTCATATATAGATTTAGGAAAAGGATTTGGTTGTTGAAAAACCATACCAATTCTTTTTCTAACACTTACTTCATCTACATCTTTATCATAGATATTTTTACCATCAATGATAACGTTTCCCTCTATTTTAACAGAGCTAATCAAATCATTCATTCTATTTAGACATCTTAAAAATGTAGATTTTCCACATCCTGATGGTCCAATTAAAGCAGTTATTTGATTTTTATAAAGTTCTATATTTAAATCATGTAAGGCATGTTTATCACCATACCAAAGATTTAAATTTTTAACATCTATTTTTGTTTTATTTTTATTTGCCATTTAAACTACTTTTGTATTTTATTTTGAATAGTTTATAGTGTTAAGGTTACTGTTTGGTTACAATGACTTAATATAGTTAAAGTTATTCAAAACAAATTAGTTAGTTTTTAAATTAATATTTTTATAAAGTTGATTATCTATAATAATTTTAATTGGAGATAAGCTAATGAAAAAAGTTACACTAAAAGATTTAAAAGTAAAAAATAGTTATTTAGAATTGAATAATAAGTTTTATGACTATGGCACAATAACACCATTAAATCATCCAATGATAGCTAGTAAAAATAAACTTTTATTTGATGAAATTGGAATTGATTATGATAATACAACAAATGAAGATATTGTAGATATTTTAAATGGTGAAGAGCTATTAATAGATTCTTCGCCGTATGCTATGGTTTATGCTGGTCACCAATTTGGTTTTTTTGTACCACAGTTGGGTGATGGAAGAGCAATTAATATTGGAAGTTATGGGAAATATCATTTTGCATTAAAAGGTAGTGGAATAACAAAGTATTCAAGACATGGTGATGGGAAAGCAGTTTTAAGATCATCAATTAGAGAATATTTAATGAGTGAACATCTACATGCACTTGGGATTGAAACTACAAGAGCTTTAGCAATAATAAGTTCAAATCATAGAGTTTATAGAGATATGAAACATGAAAAAGGATCAATTGTTTTAAGAGTTTCCCCTTCGTGGATTAGGTTTGGTACTTTTGAGTATTATTATAGAAATGGTACAAAGCAAGAGCTAGAACAATTGGCAAATTATGTATGTGAACAAAATTATACTGAACTAGTAAACTTACCTAAAGATATAAAATATGAAAAGCTATTTTTTAATATTATGGAAAGAACTTCTAAGATGATTGCATTATGGCAATGTTATGGTTTCATGCATGGAGTTATGAATACTGATAATATGTCAGTTGCTGGGGTAACCATTGATTATGGACCTTATGCTTTTATGGATAACTTTTCTGCTGATACTATATGCAATCATACAGATAAAGAGGGTAGGTATTCATATTCAAACCAACCATTTATTGCGAAATGGAATCTATCAAGTTTAGCTGTTTCTATATCACCTATAGTTAAAAACAAGTCTAAACTAAATGAATATGTAGAGATGTTTGAATCACTCGAAAGAAAAGAGTATTATAGTTTGATGAATAAAAGATTAGGCTTAGATGAAGATTTAAGTAATGACAACAATAGGGCTTTAATTGATGATATGTTGATTTGTATGGAAAATGCAGTTGTCGATTATAATCTATTTTTTAGAACACTTACAAAGTTTGATAAACAATCAGTTTTAGATATTTGTACATACAGAGATCATATATCTTCTTGGCTTGATAAATATTTAAAAGCTATAGATGTTCAGAATATCTCAAAAGATGATATAAAAATAGAGATGGATAAGATAAATCCTAAATACGTATTAAAAAACTATATTATTCAAGAATCAATAGATGATGCAAATAAAGATGATTTTGAACTTTTAAATAATCTATTAAAAATAGCTCAAAATCCATTTGATGAACATAAAGAGTTTGAAAGATATTCAAAAGCAACACCACATCAGTTTTCAAATATAAAACTTTCTTGTTCTTCTTAATAATAAATAAAATATAACAACAATATTTTTGTTAAAATACTTGACAACAAAAAAGTTGTCAAAAAGGATATTTATGGATAATATATAAAGTTGTACCTTGTATTTGCCCTTTTGTTGCTTTTATAATTCTTCCAAGTTCTGTAATACCTAATGAATTTTCAACACCATTACCAAGGCTCATAAGATTGAACATTTTTTTAGAATCACTATCTCCTACATCAGCTTGATTTTTTGCTATAAAAGCGCATATTGAAATTCATTATGACCTGTACATATTAGCCCATGTATATCAGCATGAGCAGAAATACATCATAAAATAATTCCATATTATTACTCTCTTAGTTCACTTAATCTTTTTAGTAAATATTCTAATTCTACCCTTTTTTCTATTTTTTCATCTACTTTTTCTTCAATAAAATCAACTACAAGTTTATGAAGCTTTAACTTATCTAGTTTATTTATATTTGTAATTCCTCCAGGG
>Ga0114922_10000127_pt1 | contig 69005 bp, 68 predicted proteins | sample AartaG_FD_100975 | JGI IMG/M metagenome (GOLD analysis project Ga0114922, IMG submission 100975) | Deep subsurface microbial communities from Aarhus Bay to uncover new lineages of life (NeLLi) - Aarhus_00045 metaG | ecosystem: Environmental > Aquatic > Marine > Oceanic > Sediment | place...
CTTTATTTTCTCATTTTGGTAAGGGTGAAGCACTCCACAGTATTGAGAGTACTGTGAATAGGACTTTATTTTTTGACTATGGTACAGTTACATTTCAAAATGAAGAATGGAGATTGAAACTTCATATTTATACCACAACAGGTCAAGATTTTTATTTTATTACTAGACCAGTCACATTACGGGCAGTTGATGGGATAATCTTCGTGGCAGATTCACAAGAAAAAGTTTATGAGCGTAATTTAGCGTCTTGGCAAGAACTTATCTCATATTTTCGTGAATCACTTAAAGAGATTCCAATAATAATTGCATTTAATAAACAAGATTTACCAGAAAAATTTAATTCCAGAGTTTTCCTAAGAGAAATAAAGCTTGATATGTATCAAAAAGTGGAGACAAGATTTACTATTGCAATCAGCGGAGAGGGGGTTCTAGATTGTTTTGAAGAGATTCTAAGATTAATTCTAGGAAAGTACTACAAACACAAATTAGTTTCAACTGTAAACTGGTTCAATTAAATTACTTTAGACCTTAATTATTTTATCTTTATAAAACTCTATCTTTAGATTGTAAGACTGTTTTTATTGGTCTTAAAACAACGCATACTCTCTCAACGCTTTTTACATCAGCACGACCACGAAATGACTCTATTAACGCATCTAATTCAATTATTTCTGGTACATTAACTTTTACTAAAACACCACATTCTCCCGCGAGAAAATAAACTTCCTCACATTGAGGAAGAATTTGTGCTTCTCTCAACAATTCTTTTGTCTCAGCCTGAGTTTTTGGAATTAATGTAATAAATGCAATAATACATCTCTCATCTTCACGACAGATCTTTATAGTAAAGTTTTCAATTACTCCTTCTTCTTGAAGCTTGATAACTCTTTTTCTTACAGTAGATTCAGATAAGTTTACATTTACATCTGCTGCAATTTCGTGGTATGGTCTTCTAGAATCCTCAAGAAGCATTTCCAGAATTCTCTTATCCTTATCATCCAAATTTTTCATTATTAATTCCTTCGTTTCTTTTTTATTTTAATTTAAAATTTAAAAAATTATATTTCTTTTATTAAATGCACCCATTTTCAGAAGTCCTTAAGGAGTGGTCCAAATAATCTTTCATAATGTACTGCCATGCAATGAATTCCTGCAGCTTTCGTAGTTTTCTTAATTTCTTTGATAAATGGTTCGTAAAACTCTAGATTAATTTTATCGATCGCAGCATATTTTTCTTTTTTATCTTTTATTTTTTTAGTTGCTTTTAAGGCATCAAGAAAATCCTTAGGAACTGAAACACCGGGAATATATTCATTAAAATACCATGCAATACCATAATTTTTTATCGGAAATAAGCCAAGCAAAACAGGGATATTGAATCTTTCTAATTCTTTTAGGAATTCCTTAGCATCATCTACATCAAATGATGTTTGGGTTTGAATAAAATCTGCTCCTACTTCTACCTTTCTACCAACTTTTAGGATTTCTGGTTCTCTTGGATTTGAATTTGGATTTGCTGCACAGCCAACATTTAACTGGGGTTTTCCCCCCTGTATTTCATTACCTTCTAAATCAGTTCCTTCATCAACCATTTTTGAAATTAGTTCTATCAATTGAGTGGAATCTAAATCATATACAGCTCTAGCATTTTGATGATCTCCAAGGGCAGAATGATCTCCTGTTAATGCAAGTAAATTTTTAAGGCCAAGTATAGCTCCACCTAAGATATCGCCAAATAACGCAATTCGATTTCGATCCCTCACGGTCATCTGCCAAATCGCTTCTAATCCAACTTTTTCTTGAACTAAGTAACAAGGCACCATGGAGCAGGTATAAGCATCTCCTTGGGGGCCATCAGTAACGTTAGCTGCAATTATTTTTCCAGTTTTTTTCATTTCTTCTGCAGAATGCAGAACATGCTTTAAATCAAAATCTTTCTCAGGTTCTAATTCGCCCGTGAACACAAATTTACCTTCTCTGATTGTTTTTACTAAATTACTGAAAGCAGGTCTGTTTGGCATCTTATACTTTCTCCTCCTTTTTCTGTTCTTCCTCATTTGAAATGGGTTCATAAATATGTAAAAATCTTGGACTTGACCATAACTGATAATTACGAGGTGGTCTATAGATTGTGAATAGATCTAATCTGTTAAATTGCTTCAGGCGTTCCCACATTTTTACCCACGCACAATCATGTATATACCCTCCTACTTCACATTTACCTTCGACTTGTCCTCCACAAGGACCGTTACTGAGGTTTTTAGCACACCCCGCCATAGGACAAATCCCACCTGTAACTCCCAGTAGACAATCCCCACAAGTTTCGCAGTATTCAGCAAAATAATTTTCTCCATTAATCTCTGCACCTCCAAACATACTATTTTGTGCCGGGAAAGTGAGAATTGTAGGAAAGATTTTATTCAGCATTCCTACACCTAAACCACATGCTAATGAAACAATTGCATCATATTCTTCAATAAAGGGTCTAATTGTTGTAGCGGCAATTCTGTCATCACATTGTCTTAAAACCGTTATAGCCCTCCATTTTAATTCTTTTCCTTCACTCCTTGCTTTTAATTCGAGCATTTGGGCTAGAACTTTTGCTTCATTTATTGAACGTGGAGGTTGACAGCAACCATCACACCCAGCAACAAGGATTTTCGAGTATGGTTTTATCATATCGTATATTTCTTCAATATCTTTTTGTTTAGTTATTATCATATTAAAAACTCCTAATTTTATGAACTTGATAAAATTCTTATTCTGTTATGATTATTTCTTTTTTTTTATAATCATTTTCAATTGGGCCTAATTTTTTTAACTTTTCGGTAAATTCTGTAATGGTGTCAGCAAATATTTTTCCTTCACTTGCAGAAACCCATTTTCGCATGAATCTTTCTGGATTAATTCCAAGGGATTCTATTACTTTTTCAATTTCATCGGTTCTTCTTAAAGTATCTTGATTTCCCGCTATATAATGACAATCTCCAAGATGGCATCCTCCAATAAAAACACCATCAGCCCCTTCTAAAAATGCTTGTAATATAAAACTCTTTGGAATACCACCAGAACACATAACTCTTATAGTTCTTATATTTGGAGGATATTGGTATCGACTTACTCCAGCTAAATCGGCCCCGGCATAACTACACCAGTTGCAGAGAAAGGCAACAATTCTAGGTTGACCATTTGCAACTGTAGTTTTAGCAGCTTCAGTTATCATTGGTTCTATTTGAATTCGACCAAAATGACTCATTGTTATAGCTTCTGCTGGACACTCAGCAGCACAATCTCCACATCCTTTACAAAGTAACGGATTAACTTCAGATATCATTAAACCTTCTTCAAATTTTACCCCAACAGCACCGTAATTACAGACGTCAGCACATCTATTACAACCAATGCATAGGGCAGGGTCAACTTTTGAAATAACACCTTCAGTAATTAAAATATCTTTAGATAAAATTGTAGTGGCTCTAGAGGCAGCTGACATTGCCTGTGCTACACTTTCGCTAATTGTTGCAGTTCCACGAGCAGTACCACATAAAAAGATACCATCAGTTGCGAAATCTGATGGTCGGAGCTTTACATGAGCCTCTAAGAAAAAATTATCGTCATTAGTAGGGACCTTCAGCATTTTTGCCAAATTTTCGTTTGCTTGGCCATCGGTAACTATACCGGCGCTTAGAGCAACTAGATCTGAATTTATCTTGATATTTCCAATATCCGGTTTATCTATATAAATGCTTAATTTACCATTTTCTAGCTTAATTTCTGGAGGTTTATCATCTTTAAACCTAAGAAAAATAACTCCTTTTTCTCTTGCTAAATCATAATATTTTTCTTTAAAACCATAGGTTCTTATATCCCTATATAAAACAGTGATATTAAGATTTGGATTAATTTCTTTTGCCTTTAAAGCATTTTTAATAGCTTCACTGCAACACATTCTACTACAATAAGGATGTTCCTCATTTCGTGAGCCAACGCATTGTATCATTACTAATGAATTTAGATTGTTAATTTTCTCTTCTTCAGTAAAAAGAATTTTTTCGAGTTCTGATTGTAAAATAATTCTTTTATCTTTCCCAAAAAGAAATTCATTATTTTTAGGTTGATATTCATGAGCACCAGTAGCCACTATAATAATACCGTGCTGGAATTCTTTCTTTTGTTTATCTTCACCATAGGTAATTTTGGTTGTAAAGTTACAAACATATCCTCCTATTGAACTAATTCTAGCGTTAAGAAATACATTAATGAACTTATTATCATTAACTTTTTTTATTAAATCTTTTAGAAATTCTTGAACATTATAATTTTCTATAGTTTGATAAATATTAGTAGAAAATCCCCCTAATTTATCACTTTTCTCCACGAGAAAAACTTCAAATCCTTGATTTGCAAGATTTAAGGCTGCTGTCATCCCTGCAACTCCTCCTCCAATTACCATTCCCTTGTGAATTACTTCTACTTGTTGTTCTTGAAGAGGGACTAATTTTCGAGCTTTAGCAACAGCCATCCTTACTAAGTCCTTGGCTTTCTCTGTTGCCTCTTCTGGTTTATGCATATGTACCCATGAACATTGATCTCGAATATTTGCTAAATCAAAGAGATACTTATTCAAGCCTGCCTCTCTAATGGTTGCTTGAAATAAAGGTTCATGGGTTCTTGGGGTACATGAAGCAACTATTACTCGATTTAAATTATGCTCCTTAATTTGTTCTTTAATATTAGTTTGGGTATCCGCCGAGCACGTATATAAATTCCTTTCTGCATAAATTACATCCGGTAATTGAATTGCATAATCAACAACTTCAGGAACATTTACAACACCTCCGATATTAATCCCACAATGACATATAAAAACGCCGATGCGAGGGGGTTCTCCACTTGTATCAATTTCTTTTGGTAATTCTTTTTTAGTAATTAATGTGTTTCTCACATCAGATAAAAGAATATTTACAGCACCTGCTGCAGCACTTGCCTCTACAACTGTTTCTGGAATATCTTTAGGTTCTGAAATCATGCCACATACATAAATTCCTTCTCTAGATGTTTCTACTGGGGAAAAAGGTTTTGTCTTACAGAAATCATAATTATTCAATTCAATGTTTAATTTTTTTGCTAATTCTTTTGTGCTATGATTTGGTAAAGCCCCTACAGCTAAAACAACTAAATTAAAAACCTCACTAACTACTTTTCCTTCCTCATTTTCGAAATGAAGGATTAGGTCTTTAGTCCCGAGTATTTCTGTAATATCTGATATTCTACTTCTAATATATCTTATGCCATATTCATCTTGAGCGCGTTCAATATATTTATCGAAATCTTTTCCAACAGCTCTCACATCCATTGAAAAAATCGTAGGTTCAATGATTTCCATATGTTCTTTGGCAATTACCGCCTCTTTAGCTGTATACATACAACAAACTGAAGAACAATATTCTACGCCATGTTTCTTATCTCTTGATCCTACACACTGTAGGAATGCTATTTTTCTTGGAATTATTCCATCAGATGGTCTAAGGATAAGTCCTGAATGTGGGCCACTTGCGCTTAATATCCGCTCAAATTCAATACTAGTGACCACATTCAAATATTTACTATATCCATATTGTTGAGTAAGACTAGGATCATATTCATCAAACCCAAGTGCTAAAACAATAGCTCCAACATTCAAAGTAGTAAATTTATCCTCAAGAGTGTAATCTATTGCTTTAGCTTTACAAACTCCTTTACAAAATCCACATCCTATACATATTTCTTGGTTTATTGAAAAAACCAATGGAACTGCTTGCGGAAATTTTACAGATATTGCTGATCTAATCGATAACCCTTCATTAAAGAAGTCCATCGCTTCTACAGGACATTCTTGAGCACATACACCACAACCAGTGCATTTTTCTTGATCTAATAATAATGTTTTTTGTTGTAGCTCAACAGTAAAATTACCTGGATTTCCATCAATTTTTTCTAAAGTCGTATTAATTAAAAGTGTAATATTTTCATGACGCCCAGCAGTTACTAACTTAGGCGCGAGTATACAAATAGAACAATCGTTAGTAGGAAACGTTTTGTCTAATTGAGACATAACGCCTCCAATACTCATTGATGATTCAGCTAAATAGACTTTAAACCCTGAATCTGCTAAATCCATTGATGCTTGGATTCCTGCTATTCCTCCTCCTACTACTAAAACAGACCCAATTTTTTCCATCTTTAAGCCTCTTTAATCGATATAAATGTGGGAATTTCTTCATTTATTTGATCAACATCAACTAAACCTCGAGCTCTTAAAGTTACAATATGCTGTAAAACTTTATGTGGTTCAACCTCAATTTCCTTTGCGATATCAAGAACAGATTTACCTTTATTCTTTATTTTTTCTAAAATTTCATGACGAATAATTTCATTTTTAATAGCATTATTAAGAATTTCCTCAAATTCTTCTGTTGGTATTATTTCACCATATACATTCCCTTCTGTTGTTAATTCTCTTTGCCTAGAAACTAAAGCTCTTAATCTGGAATCACTTATGGCAAATTTAACAGCATTTAGATTATCAATTATTCGTTTTTTAATCTTTTTATTTTTAACGGGAGATGGACCCAATGTACGAATATGTTCAGTAAAATCAGTAACTATTTGAGCGAATCTATTTCCTTCTGCAGCAGAAACCCAATCAAGACGTACTCGATCAGAAAAATTTATCATGGATAATGATTTACTTACCATTTTCATTTTTAATTCTGCTTCATAATTACCACTTATATAATGGCAATCTCCTAAATGACATCCTAAAACAAGTACTCCATCAATGCCATTTATAAATGCTTCAGCTATAAACACAGGATCAACCCTTCCAGAGCACATAACGCGTATAACTCTAACATTTGTTGGATATTGGATTCGACTCACACCTGCTAAGTCCGCTCCTGCATAAGAGCACCAATTACATAAAAATCCCAAAATTTTAGGTTCAAATACCATTTATTCTCCACCTCCATAAGTTACAATTTCAGCAATAAGTTGATCACTTGTAAAGTGGTGAATAGTAATTGCATTTTGCGGACAACTAGCACCGCAGACTCCACACCCTTTGCAAACTACTTTATTAACTACTACGATATCTGTCTCTTCATCTTTAGATATCGCACTATAGGGACAAATTTTAATACACGCTTCACAACCTACACATAAATCAGTATCCACTTCAGCTGTAGAACCTTCTACTTCCAACATATCTTTAGAAATTATTGTACTTGCTCTAGAAACTGCTGCATTTGATTGTGATATAGATTCTGAAATATCTGCGGGCCAATGAGCTGAACCACATACAAATACGCCATCTGTAGCAAAATCAACAGGTCTTAATTTCACATGAGCTTCTAAAAAGAAATTATTCTCTTCTAATGGAACTTTTAACATTTTAGCTAACTGCTCTGAATCTTCATTAGCAATAAGAGGCATTGATAATACAACAAGATCATAGGGAACCCCAATAACTTGGTTCATAAATTCATTATAAACCTCTATGTGATCTTTCTTAATAATTGGAGGTTTTTCGGGTAAATATTTTATAAACAATATTCCTATTTCTCTTGCTTTTCTATAGTATTCTTCATAAGTGACACCCTGTGTTTGTATATCTCTAAAAATTATAGTGATATTAGCCGCCGGATTTTGTTCTTTTATTAAGATTGCATTTTTTAGAGCAGTCATACAACATATATTCGAACAATATTTTCTTTCTTCATTCCTACAGCCCACACATTGAATCATGGTAATGTTATTCGCACTGAATTCACTCTCTTTTAATATTTCTTCTAATTCTAATTGACTTATTATAGTTTTTCCATTATAATCATAATAGCCTTCTGGTGATAAAGCTATAGCCCCAGTAGCAACAATAATAGCACCTGCCTCAATTTCGATTGTCTTTTTATTTTGGAGAATAATTACTTTATAGTTTCCTACAAACCCTTCAATTTTTTCAATTATAGCAGACTTATGTATATTTATTTTCTTGTGATTTTCTACTAAGTTTCTTATTTCTAATAAATTTGAAGCATCTTCATTAGTTGGATATACTTTATTTAGGCGTCTGATCAATCCTCCTAATTCAGAATCCTTCTCAATTAAACTTACTTCAAAATTTTGATTTGCTAAAGTTAATGCAGCATTCATTCCTGCAATACCTCCACCAATTACTATAGCAGAAGGTATTACACTAACTTGCATTTTCTCTAAAGATTCTAACAAAGCCGCTTTATAAACGCCCATTCTAATAAGATCTTTAGCTTTTTCGGTACCCTTTTCTGGTTCTTTCATGTGAACCCAAGAATCTTGATCTCGAATATTTACCATTTCAAATAAATAAGGATTTAAACCTGCCTCTTGACAAGTTGATCTAAATAATGGTTCATGAGTTCGTGGAGAACAAGATGCAACTATAACACGATTTAAGTTTTGTTCCTTTATATTTTCTCTGATCTCATTTAGTCCAACTTCAGAACATGTATAAAGGTTAGCAGCACTATACTCTACATTTGGTAAAGTTTTGGCATATTCTGTTAACTCAGAAATATCTAAAACACCACCTATATTAGTACCACAATGACAAATAAAAACTCCAATTCTAATATCATCATCCGACATTTTTTTTATCCCCTCATTAGTATTTCTGCAGCTTTAGCGGCTGCTCCACTTGCATCTATTACTGAATTTGGAATATCCATTGGTTCTCTACAAGCACCGCAAAGAAATATCCCTTCTTTCGATGATTTCTGTGGATGGAAACTTTCTCCCTTAAAAAAGTTAAAGTTATCTAATTTAACTCCTAAAGTTTTTGCTAATTCATTTGCATCTTTTTTAGGTACCATAGTCGTAGCTAAAATAACTAAATCAAATTTAAGTTGTTTAACTTGCGAAGTACTAATATCTTCATAAATAATGAGAGGATTTCTTTGATCATCTTCTAATATCTTTGCCACTTTTCCTTTAATGTATTTAATAGCATAATTATTTACTCCTCTTTGAATATATTCTCGAAATCCTTTACCAGCGGCTCTAAGATCAATATAAAATATTGAAGTCTCTATTTCATTATCATGCTCAAAAGCAATCATAGCTTCTTTAGTGGTATACATACAGCAGCAAGATGAACAATATGGATTGTTTTTTATATCCCTTGAACCTACACAATTAATAAATGCAAGTTTTTTAGGATCATTTTTATCTGAGGGTCTCGTTAAATGTCCACCTAAAGGTCCAGAGGCACAAATTAAACGTTCAAATTCTAAAGCAGTAATAACATTAGGGTATCGTCCATATCCTAAAGTTTCAATAGATTTAGGATTAAAGATATCATAACCAGTTGCTACAATAATTGATCCTACGTTTAATTCAATTTCTTCATCAATTTGGTCGAAATCAATTGCTTCTTTTTCACATACTTTTTCACAAATTCTACAAGCGTTTTTTGTAAAAAATAAGCAGTTCTCTCTATCTATAGTCATAATTGAGGGGACTCCTTGAACATAATCGATATAAATTGCTCTACGTTTTCTTAATCTCATATCAAATTCGTCATCCACCCTCATTGGACATTTTTCTATACAAAGTCCACAATTTATACATTCATCTTCTTTAATATATCTTGCTTTCTTGAGTATTTTCACTTTAAAATTCCCTGGTTGGCCTGATAAGTTTTTAACTTCTGAAAGTATATGCAATGTAATATTTGGATGTCGAAAACATTCTGCAAGTTTAGGAGCTAAAATACAAATAGAACAATCATTAGTAGGAAACGTTTTATCCAGTTGAGCCATCCTTCCACCAATACAGGCATTTTTTTCAATTAGATCAACTTTTATATTTCTTTCAGCTAAATCTAAAGATGCTTGAATACCTGCAATCCCTCCTCCAATAACCATTACTCTTTTTAAATTTTCACCCAAATTAGAACACTTCCTACCTTTTAAGTAATTTTTTCTAAAATTTCATTAACTTTAATTCTATGGAAATTTAATCCAAGTCCTTCCGTATCCATTCCTAGTGCTAAATCAATTAACTCGGTTATGTAAAAAACAGGAAAATTATATTCAGTATTTTTCTTTTTATTTACTTCTCTCTGATTGAAATCAAATTGCTGATAGCATGCTGGACAGACACAAACAATACAGTCTGCTCCTGCTTCTCTCATGCTTTGGAGTTTATTTTCTAACATACTTAAAGATATATCTTTATCAGACTTTTCAACTGGATTACCACAACAATCATTTTTCAAACTATAATCAACGGGATCTGCTCCAATTGCTTCTATTAATTCATCTAATGTTTTAGGATTGAGTGGATCATCCCAATTTATTATTTCAGATGGTCTTAGATAATGGCAACCGGGATGACCTGCAACTTTTAGATCTTTTAAAGGTTTTTTAACTTTTTCCTTAATTTTGTCAATATTTTCGTATAATACTTCAGCAAAATGTTTAATTTCAGCATTTCCTTTATAATTTTTTCCTATTGCACTTAATTTCGAATTAATTTCTTTTTTCTTATCATTATCATTATCTAAAATATGTTTAACTGTTTTAAGAGTTTCTGTACAGCCAGAACAAAGACTTAATATATTACTATTATTTTCTTCAAAAAGACATAAGTTTCTTGCTCCTAAAGCCAAGAAAGATTCATGATCTAATTGAGCTGTTCCAGTTGGATCCGGACAGCACGAACATTTAGCTTGATCTCCAACCTTAATGCCAATTTCTTCAAATGCTTTTCGAGCAGAAGCTTCTATAAACGGGAGTCTTCCAGGAATTACACATCCTAAAAAGTAGTTATATGACATTTTATTTGTTTTCCCCCATTAAATTTATTTTTTTTTCAAAATTTGTAGCATTTAATAATTTGGTTATCTCTTCAATATTCGCAGACTCTATCTTTGGAAGTCCTAATTGATCTCTTCTACGAATAATTGGTTGTGTAAGTGGTATCGCTAAACCATTTTCTAATACACTCTTTGCTTGTACTTTATAAGTTTCAGGATAAGGCTCCCCTAAAACTACAATTCTGTTTTTAATCTTCTCAAAAATTTCTGTTAAAAAAACGTTTTGGGGACACTCTTCAACACACATCTGGCATGTACAGCATAACCACACATTAGGTTTTTGATCTTTTATTAATAAGTCTTTAAGTCCTAAAAGTGATTGTTCTATAATTTTTCGGGGATTATATTCACCATTAGTTATAAAAGCTACAGGACATGCGCTGGAACAAGTTCCACACTGATAACAATAATTTAATGAGAAATCTTCCTTGATAAGCTCATTTCGAAATTCAAAATCCACCGTTTGCATAATTTCTTAAACCATAATCTGATTAATATAATCTATTTTAAATGCTAATTATCTACTTTTATAAATATTGATATTTTTAATAATATATTTATTATATTTTTAAGGATTACAATAATATTTTTCAATATTAGAATTTAGATCGATCTTAATATTTAAAGATTCTTTACCATTTCGGATTTTAGTAACTTTTTTTAAAATCTCCGACATTTTCATTTGTCATTTCGAAAAATTAGTAAGAAAAAAGTATTAATTTAGGAATTTTTTACTTTTTAAGTTGTCGATATTGAATATTAATTCAAAATATCATGAGAGAGAGTTATTTTTGGAATAATATGATTAAAAAAATAAAATTCTTAAATTGGGAAAATCATTCAAAATTCTATTTTTATTTTGTAAGAAATATGCGATTTATAGTATTTTCATAGAGTTTTTTTAACAAAAATTCTGATATTAAAAGATGTAATAAAATTTAGTTAACAAAGAAGAAAAAATAAAAGGTAAACCTGTATGAAAATTCATATTCTCTTTTTTTAAAGGATTTATAAAATCCAATTCAATTTATGTATAAATTATTATAGTAAAGGTCTTCAAAAACTTGAAATGAAAGTTAAGATTTTAATATTTTACCACAAATTAACTATTTAATAAAAAATAAAATATATTATCCAAGTATATTATCCTTTTAAATATAAAAATAAGTAAAGTAAAATCAAGTTTCAATTGCATTATTAAAAGTTTGGTGAAATAATAATAAAAATTTTAGTTTCTGGGCCACTACAATCGGGAAAATCAAGTTATATAAAGGCTCTAGATGATAATGCAATGAATGTGGAAGCAAAAGGTAAAGATGAGAAGTTTTACACCGTTGCGATGGATTTAGGGAGTGTAAAACTAAACGGGTTCGATGTATTTTTGTTTGGAACACCAGGGCTTTTAAGATTTTCAGTTATGAGAAGTATTTGTACGAGTGGCTCAGATGGAGTCATTTTTCTCTTTGATGCTGCTTCTCCTGAAAAAGATGATAGTGCAATTATGATATTAAATTCAATAAGAAAAATATTACCTCCAAATACTCCAATAATCTTTTTAGCAAATAAACAGGATATTGAAGGTGCTCGACCTCCAGAAGTAATTCGCTCACAAAATTATTTACCCGAAGATAACAAAATGTTTCCAACAAGCACAAAAACTAGTTTAAACATAAAAGAATCTATTACTTATTTAGTCAACCATGTTTTTGAAGAATATTCATCATTACTTCAAACACTACGTACTTATGAAACTGATATTGAAGGTTTAGCCGAAGAATTGAAAAAAGATAAAATACAAATGCGAGATTTCTTAAATAATTTGGAAATTAAACGATTTATTGAACTTGATAGGATAAAAAAAAGTTATAAAGTGAGATCTGGGTTAAAATATTTAGTTTAATTGCTTTTTTTAAGTTAAATGCTTTTTAAAATAATAAGGGAGAGATTTCTTCAGAATCAGACTTATTTTTTAAATTTATTAAAAGATTTTTTTGATTATTAAAGATATTCCAGAAAAATTCTGGGACGTCCTTTTCTTTTTTATACATAGCTTCAATACGATCTAATTTTTCTAATATTTTTTTAGGTCTTATAGAAAATTGTTTAATGTAATCCTCTTCTTTATAATCTTTATCAAGATATTGTTTAAACAGTGTTTTTAAATCTAAATATTTGGGTATATTGCCAATGGGCGTTTTTATAGCATTAAAGTCATTATGAACTCGACCCTCTGCCCAGATTACCCAACATAATTTATCTAAAATACCGTTTAAATATTTTCCTTCTTTGTTTTTAAGAAAATAATTAGTAGCAAATACTTTTGGACAATGTTCTAACCTGTTGCCAAAGACTTGGTGATTTTTGATATATTTTCCCAAACTAACAACCATAAAGTCTAGATTGGCCATAGGCTGCTTCATTCTTACTCCCTCCTCACCTAACGTAGCAGAAGTAGTTTCTGATTCAATTGAGGCACCCAAGAAAACTCCATGCTCCCAATCAAGACTTTCAATTACTGGGGGCATTGTATCACTATCGCGCCCTCCATAAAAAATACCATGTACTGGTACTCCATCTGGTTTATGGAGATTAGGATCAGCATTATTCAATTCTTCAATACGAATTGTATAGCGAGCATTTGGATGTGCGAGAGGTATATCTCTCCCATTCTTATCTTTTTTTCCTTTATTCCAATTACCTGAATAATTATGTCCTCCATCTGGGATTGTACTTCCATCTCCAATCCAATAAGGTTTTCCATCTTTAACTAGCACATTAGAAAAAATAGTTTCTCTAGGAGTTGTCAGTGCATCAAATATAACAGGATCGTTTTTAGCATTTACATCTTTGATAATTCCAAAAATTCCTCTCTCAATGTTTACCGAATGAGCATAACCATCCTCCCAAACTCGAAGATAAGCTATATCATCTCCAACTATAGTTTGCCCTGGTAACATTGCGGTACTGGTTTTGCCACATGCAGAAGGAAATGCACCACAGAAGAATGAAGTTCGATTTTTTCCTTTTGGATGAACCCCCATTATAAAATAGTGCTCTGTTAACCAATCTTCATTATTAGCTTTATAAATTGCTAATCTTAAAGCAAGTTTTTTTAATCCAAGTGAATTTCCTGCATATTGATTATTTACTGAGAGTACACGTCCTTCTTTTAAGTCTATATAGATTCTCCTTTTATCGAGATTTTTTGTAACTGGTGGCTTACCAGTTAATTCTCCAGAAGAATGTATAAAATAGAAGAAATCATCGGATCCGTTGAGTTTTCTGAATTCTTCATAGCCTGCTCTATAAAGAAGATCTTCTGAATGGGCAACGTAAAAAGAATCTGTTAATTGAAGTGCAAGAATTGAAAATTTGGAGTTTTTTGGGCCTAAGCAAAAAAACCTTATTACACATTCATGGCCTTTCATACATCCATCCATAATATCCAAGACTTCTTTTAATCCCTTTTCTCTTTCCATCGTATTTATCCAAGGATATGAACCTTCTTCATCTTTAGGTACCAAAACCTGAGTATTTCCTTTATCTCTAGCTTGATCATGATTACTCATTGTGAAGAACCCATCATAATGTACAGTATGCCCTTTTAAACTCAGTTTTGTTTCTTCACTAAGCTCAATAGCTCTGTTTCTTACATAATCAATATCTTCTTGAGAGTCTGTTATAACAGTGACTTTTAAAGGCTTACAAAGAGAAATAAACTCATCAACAACCTTTAAAACAAATTGATTATTGAGAGCCTTTATTTTTTCCAAATTTTTTTTATCAATAATTTCCATATTATTTCAAATAGCAATTATACTTTTAATTTTTCTTTTTTGATTTTTTTAGTTTTCTAAGATGATTTCTTATGGTATATCCTAAAATTAAAAGATTGAATATAAAAAAAAGAAAATAAAAAATAATTCTATTTAACTATTATAAAACATATTATCTGCTACCTTTAGCACTAATAATTCTGTCTACTCTCAAGATTAAGTTAGCTAATTCGCTCCCAGATTTTATGATATGATTGATTAGTTCTGCAGGCTCAACGATTCCCTTTTCAAAATTATCTCCGATAGTATTTGTAATGGTATCAATTCCCACCCATTTGTCATCATCAGTTTTATGAGCTGCTCTTAATTCAGTTAATTTTTCGATTTCTTCTAATCCGGCATTCCTTATTAACGTCTTTGGGATCTCTTCAAGAGCTAAGGCAAATGCATTTACAGCTAGCTGCTCTTTTCCACTAATTTCATTTGCATATGCTCTAATCCTTTTGGCAAGTTCAATGTAAATTGCTCCTCCTCCTGCTACAACTGCTTTTGTATCTATTATTTTAGCAATAACTGATAATACATCGTGTAAAGAGACTTCCGCGGTACTAAGAATCTTATCAAGCCCACCTTTGAGTAAGATAGAAACTGATTTAGGATTTTTACACCCTGAGAATAATGTATATTCATCATCACCTAATTTTTCAAAATGTACTTTTTCGGCAAACCCTAAATCGTCCTCTGAGAGGGATGATAAATCATCAACAAGTTTAGCGCCAACAGCTTTTAAAATCGATTTATAATCACTCTCACCAACATTTTTAATAGCTGCAATTCCTTCCCTTGCTAAAAAGGCACCAAATTTATCGGAAACGTCACTACTATTTACAATCAAATTAACTCCTAAGTCCTTAAATATTTTTAAGTAATCTGTGAGTATTTTATCTTCTTGGTCGAGGAATTTTTGGATTTCAGAGGGACTAGAGATCCGAATTTGGGCATCAAATTCTGTCTTTTTTACATCTAATTTTCTTCTAATAACAGCGATCTTTGCATCTTTTATAGTATCTGGCATCATAGAATTTACTTTGTCTTTTTGAGTGTAGACTCCATTAATTAATTCTGTTTCTTTAAGGGATTTTCCTGGAGCTTTTACGATTTTTACATTGCTTACTTTGTTAAATGTTTTTCCATCATCATCTGTAATTTGTTTCATTGCTCTTAATGCTAAATCTGAAAAAAAATCTTTTAACGGAGCAATTTCTTTGGCATTCATTGCAGTTTTAGCGGCGTCTTTAAGAACCTCATCATTATCACTCGTAATTTTTACCGCAATTTCTTTAATTATAGCAAGCGCTTTATCAGCTGCTAGTTTATATCCATGAGTAATAGGTTTTGGATGAATATCTTGTTCAATCAATTCTAAAGCATTATTTAATAAAGCAGCAGAAAAAATTACTGCTGATGTAGTTCCATCACCGATATCATCATCAATGGATTTTGCTACATTAACCATCATATTCGCTGCTATATTTTCGATATCAAGGTTCTTAAGAATCTCTGCGCCATCATTAGTAATAGTAACATCGCCCATTGAATCAACAAGCATTTTTGACATTCCTTTAGGGCCTAGTGTGGAACGTACAGTCTCAGCGATCGCGACCATTGCTGTAATATTCTGTTTTCGCGCTTCTCTCTCACGAACTTCCTCTGTTCCTTCCTTTAAAATGATTATTGGAACATTGCTCATCTATTTCACTTCTTTAATGTAATTTTAAAACTTTATTTATATAGATCTCTAAATCACAAAATTAAAAAAAGTTTATGGAAATATTAAAAATAAAATTACTTTAATTAAAAAATTTAAATTTCTACGAAAGAAGTGTTTTTGTACTCTTTAAGAATCATATTTGAATTCGTTCGTGTAATATATTCTTTTTGATTTAGATTTCGAATGAATTCATGGACATCATCACTTTCTTTGAAACGACAAATTAATGCTGCTGACTGTTCTCCAGTTGTATGAAAGATGGAACATACTTCAGGAATTTGCGTAAGGTCATTTAAGATTTCCTCAGTAAATTTACCATCACAATTGATTCTTATGAGGAAAGCTAATTTATAACCCAATTTCTCATTGTTTAAGCGTAAAGTATATCCCTCAATCACACTATTCTTTTTTAACTTCGAAATTCGATTGTGAATAGTTCCTATTGAAATGCCCAATTTATCTTGGATCTCTCTATAGGATGTTCTAGCATTTCCCTGCAAAATTCTGAGTATATTCCGGTCGATTTCGTCCAGGGCTTTCTCTTTCTTCATTAAGAACAAACCTTAATATAATTACGAAGTTTAAGTTCGATCAATATATTTTATTTTGAGAACTATATAAAAGTTTAGAAAAATTTCATTTTATAAAACTTTCATTGAAAATTTTTTAACATCAATTTTTATAGACTTTTTGGAACTTAATTCAAATGTATCAAAATTTATTATTCTGTATATATTTTTAATATCAACAAATATGAAAAGAGTGAAATAAAGCATGGTCGACGATTTTAAAATAGATCCTTGGGGAGGCTCAGCAATCGAAGAAGAAGATTATACTAGATTAATTAAAAAGTTTGGGATCGAGGAAATATCAGAATCTCTTAGACAAAAAATGATAGAGAATCGATTTATTAGAAGAAAAATCATTTTTGGACATCGCGATTTAGGCCTTATTTTCAAGGCTATAGAAAAAGGTCAACCATGGGCAGTAATGAGCGGAATTAAACCTTCTGGACCATTTCATTTAGGAACATCAACTACAGCCTTAGAGATCGTAGAATTTCAGAAAATGGGAGGAAAAGCGTATTATGGAATTGCAGATATTGAAAGTTGGGAAGACAATGGAATACCATGGGAGGAAGCAGAAATAACGGCGGTAGATAATCTTGCAGATATATTAGCACTCGGTTTGGACCCATCTCCAGAAAAAGCATATATTTGGAGACAATCACTAGAGCCAAAAGTCAAAGATATTTGTTTTAAGGTTAGTAGGTTAGTCACACAGAATATGTTAAAAGCAATTTATGGTGAGCGAACATTTGGTCTTTACATTTCCTCATTGGTTCAAGTAGGAGATATCATACTTCCACAAGTAAGAGAAGGGCCTCAACCGACTCTTGTACCTGTAGGAATAGATCAAGATCCTCATATTCGTCTTACTAGGGATTTAACCAGAAGAAATTATAAGAAATTTTTCTTGCCAGGCGCTACTTATCATTATCTATTAGCGGGAATTGATGGTTCCGAAAAAATGGCTAAAAGGCATCCAAACAGTTACTTCACGTTTAATGAATCGCTAGAATCAATTGAAAAGAAGGTTAAAGGAGCGCTTACTGGTGGCAGAAAAAATCTTAAGGAACAGAAGGAATTAGGTGGTGAACCTCAGAAATGCATGATTTATAAGATACTCATGTATCACTTTGAAGAAGATGATGAAAAATTAGCCAAGGACTTTGAAATGTGTGTTAAAGGTGAATTGATGTGTGGTGATCATAAACAAGAATGTGTTGAGAAAGTATTAAAATTCATAAAAAGCCATAAAAAGAAAAAAGAAAAACTAATAGATAAAGCTCGAAGTCTTCTAAATATAGATTAATATTATTCTTTTCCCTTTAATTTAGTTTATATTATTTGCTCTAAAATCTTAACTAAATCATCAAGAAAAGCAGGGAATTTTTCAAAGAAATTCTCTTTTTGCTGTTCTCTAAGTACTGCTGACACGAAAAACATTTCATTCTTTATTTTCTTTCTGAGTAAATAGGAAAAGAGTATACCTTCAGTTGAGGTAAAATCAAAATTTCCTTCAATTTTTTCCTCTTCCATCCGCTTAAGTAAGAAGATATGTTCTTTAATTGAATCTAACAACTCAACATAGACTTCTGGTTCAATATCATTGTAATATTCAGAAATAATGATCCCATTACGATCAAATACGATTAGAGCTTGACTATTAAAAATTTCCAAATAATATTCCAATAATTCTGAAAGTTCAAAAAACTTTTTATCAAACACAGAAAGACCATATGAAACTAGCTGGACAATAGAAATAATATCATAAATGGACGACTGCTGAAATAATATATTTATATCAGGATATTCATTTAATATTTTTTCCCTTAATTTTTCAATATTTGCGAGGATCTCTTCATCAGCCTTTAATTCAGGATCATATTTATGAAAAGTTATGATTATTGGAACGTCCATTTCACTTTCTGAGAAAAAGGTTAAAATCGCATTTAAATATTCAAGTGAATTATCAAATCGTTCTGGATCTTGAATATCAATTACATAGATAAGTAAATCAGTAGCATCAAAATAAACATCTTGGTAATTAATGTAAATCTCACGATATGTTTCTTGGCCACCCATGTCCCATATCACACAATTGCTGCGCAAGAAATTCATCTTATGATACTCAACTCTAATAGTTGGCTTGAGCTGAAGGATATCTTTCGCAAAATCATACTTTTTATCTAAAGCTGTTAGGATTGATGTCTTACCTGCATTGTCAAGCCCGCTCACGATAATTTTTAATAAGCCTTCCATTGTTAATCCTTAAGTTTTCTAATTATAAAATTAATAAATTCCATATTTTTTAACTTATGTAAAAATCTACTTTATTTATTTGCTTACCGTCACTCATCAAAATCCAATTTCTATTTCAATTTTAATGTAATTTCTATAATTTCATCCACTTATTTTTTTTTGAATGAAAAGCGATCTTAATTTATAATACCTATTTATTTGTTATTCAAGATGCTAACCGTGTAAGCTCTTTATCTCTCATATGGAAGTCCATATCCTTCCATTTGGAACTTAACCTGAAAATTAGGCCCTAATTGCTTTATCGCCTTTAAAAATGTATCTTTAGTCTCATTTTTTAATACCTCTAGTTCCTTCTCCATTGCTTCGACTTCAAGATTTGAGCCAATATTATATTTTTCTTTATACATGAAAAATCTATTTATTTTTTGCCACTTCATAGAAAGAGACCTAAATTTATCTATTATATCAGAAGATAAAGGTAAACTGTATAGTCTAGCAGGATATCCATATTTAGTGATAGTTTCATCATTGTAAGACCAAAAAATGTTGGTAAATCCCCCCCATTCATAAAAAAATCGAAGAATGTATTTATCAAACAAAATATTTAAGGGTTTTACCATGGGTTCCTCCCATAGCATACTCCAGATTGAAGGTTTTCTATCCGCTTCTTTCACAAATTTAGAATACTCCTTTTTTATTGACTCAAGCAGATTAATGGTCTTCATATCTAAAAACTCCTTGGATAAAGATATCTTCTTAATAGAATTTAATTTTAGTAATGCCCCAGGTATTGTCTTTAATCTATTCCCTTGCAGGTCAATTCGTTTTAAATTTCCTAATTTATGAAAAATGTTAGGCAAATTATGTAATTGATTATAATCAAAAAAAAGATACTTTAGAGATTCTAATTTCCCAATAATTTTAGGCATGTTTCGAAAGTTGTTGAAATTTAAATTTAAATATTCTAATTTTTTAAGCTTTGTAATCGAACGAGGTAGGGAATCTAGTTTATTCCTCGTCAAATCTAAATACCGTAAATGAACTAACTTTCCCATTGTCTCGGGTAATCCTGTGATTGAATTGTCCATTAGCAAAAGATCCTCAAGAAAGGTTATTTCACCAATTTCTTCAGGTAGGGCTTTCAATCGATTGTAATTGAGATTTAAAATTTTCAAAGATTTTAAATTTCTAATAGATTTCGGTATTACTTCTATATTTTGTCTCTCCATCCTTATTTGTGAAATTTTCTTTTGCTTAATTACAATGGAAGGAGAATTACTAATTCTTGGATCTATAAAAATTTGAATTTTCTCGTCAATTAGTAACTGAAGCTCTTGTAGAAAAGTGTATTCTAAGGGAGGTAAAATACTTCGTATTAATTCTAACTTTTTTTCATAAATGCTCTCCTGTTTGCTGGTATCCATAGAGGAAAAAAGTTTAACTAGTGGACGGGATCCATATAATTGCTTGTATATTCTTCTTGCTTTCTGAATCCCCATTTCCTCTAATGTGCTTAATATATTGAAAGTATGTGAAAAATCTTGATTGAGGATTGTGGTATAATCTAAATCTTTTAAAAAATCTTCTAACTCAGTTCTTTTTAAATGACTTAGATATCCCCTTAAGAAATCAACTCCCTTAAGCTGATCCTCTTTAAATCTTTTCAAAAATTCTTCCTTAAGAATCTGATTTGCCTTAGAATATCCAAAATTACCTAAGATTCCTAATTGCTTATACGCTTCATCTTCAAAAGGTTTTCTTACTTCCTGTTCAGTTATAATTGTGTAATCAAAATTTTCTATTAAAAAATCTAATTCACGAGGCTCTAAGTATTGTATATATTTACATTCAATTATATGTCGTATCATAGCCTTATTTTTATTTTCAAAATACTTTTTTATCTTTTCGTGAAGGACTTTTCTAGCTTTAGTCGACTCATAATATACAAAATGACTTAATATATGGAGTGCTTCTTCTGGTTGATATTCATTTATTACCTCAAAATCTATAAAATTAAGAAGGTGTTCTCTCTCTTTATTATCAAAGATCTGTAATTCTGCCCTATAGGCTAACTCTAACTTTGTTCTATTATCAGCTTGGAGAAAACATTTCTTAAAACCATTTTTATATAAGTTCTTTGTAAACTCATCGGTTTTATTCAGGCTAGTAGTAAATAAAGATAATAATAATCTATGAATGAATAATCCAGCATTAAGTCTTTCTTTTAAGAATTTATTTATCCAACTTTTAAATTCATAATTCGAATCAAAAATTAAGTCTATTACTTCATCTTTTCTAAACCTAATATGTTGAATAGTGTTTATGTTAAAGAGAGCCAAACCAGTATAATTCTCTTTTCCGAATAATTCCATGGCTAATAATTTGAGTTCTTCACTTTCTAGATTGGTTAAATAGCCTTGCTCCATTAAATAGGTTTGAACTGTTTCATTTCCTTCGATATATCGGTTAACAATCTCCTCTTTAGAGACTTTCTTAGCATTCACATCCCCGGCTTCCACTAGTCTTTTCAATAAAGGAAATGCCAAATTACTATGGATTAAACGTGTATCGTAATTATTTTCATACCAGACTTGTAGATTTGAACAGTGACCCCAGAATTCCGTTTCAGGAGGGATCATAAAATTACTTGAAGGGTTTTCTAATGAGCGATCCAACTTATCTGCTGCTTCATCGATCGATTCAACAGCATCAAACGATGTTATCTCATCAATAGGTATATTCAATAAGAGAAATTTGCACTGTTGGAATAATCTTCCTTTAACATAGATATTGGTACTATTACCCTCTAACTTTAAACTTAGATAATCGTTAACTTTAAACTCTTTCGGTTTAGTAAGTTTGCTATATTCCATATCATCATTCCAGAGTATTCCACAGCTTCTACACACAAATCCTTCAATAGTTTGTAAAATATCCGTAGAACCACAATTTTTACATTTTAAGATATTTTCTTCCATACTAAACATGAAATATGATTATAAACTTTTAATTCATTGTTCTGTCTTACTTTGAGTCTTGAAACCTCATTAGTTTTTGTAATACTTCACTGTATTAATTACAAGCAAAGCCCAATCTTTATTTTCTTTTGTGTCGGCGACAGAGAATGTCAACATAAGGACTCCTGAAGGTGCAGCCATTGCCCTTTGTATTACAAAAGTACCCATATGAGCGTACTGGTCATTTTCAAAGACAAAACCGGTGTAATCCTTGTATTTTATATCAAATCTTTTTTTAAATCCCGCTTGTTCATATTGTCTGCCAATATCAGCAATAATTTCAGGGAGTGCTTGTTCTCCAAAAGTTAATGCACTTGTTGTAATGCATCTTTCTCCATCAGGCGAAATCAACTGAGTTCTGTTTCCGTCTGGACGCTCTTCAAAATCTGGTGGGACCTTAAATGACCAAGAAGGGAATAATCGTCTTTCTACCATTGAATCAAGCTCAGTTTCCTTGTTTTTTTGCTCTTGACCCCATTCACCAATTTTGGATATTGCTTCTTCTTCACTACCTGCGAATGCAATATCCACTTTTCCCGTTACCATAGCTTTTCTCATGGCTTCAATTGCAAGCTCTTGTTCTCCTTTCTTTTCATATACATCGTGGAGATCCATCCATGCTTGAACAATACTAGGATTGAGAGCTAATCCCTCCTTGATTGCCCTAACTGCGTCATCTAATTTCCCCGCACCTGAAAGTGCCTTACCAAGTTGAAACCATAACACTTCGTTATCAGGTTCAACTTTTAAACATTTTTCATAAGTCTTTATTGCGTCCTTAAAATCTCCAGCATTTGCATAGACCATACCTAAACCAACCATAGTATTAAATGAATCCGGTTGAAGTTCTAACGCTTTCTTATAGGCTCTGATTGATTCTTTATACTGATTATTATCATCTAATGCTGATCCCAGAGCATTCCATAATTCAACTCGATTTGGTGCGATTTTTACCGCTTTTTCAAAAGCTTCAATACCTTGGGTATAATCCTCTTTCGACACATATACTCGACCAAGAGAAAACCACGCACTCGCATTTTTAGAGTCAATGGATAATGCTTTTTTAATTGGGTCAATCGCTTCCTCATAAAGATTTTTCTCAATATATAGATGCCCAAGATTATTCCAGATTATTGAATTGTCAGGTATAATCTCTGAGGCTTTTTTACAAATCTCGATTGACTTATCAATTCGCCCCACAGCTCGAAAAATCGATGCAAGCAACATCCATCTCTCAACAAACTTAGGGTTGGACTTTATAGAGTCTTCAAGTAAATCAATTGCCTCTTCAACTTGCCCCTGAGACATTAAAAGTTGAATTTTTTTCATAAATTCATTTGCATTTAAATTCATGATTTTTTGTCTTTTATTATATTTTTTTTATAAAATCTAATTAACTATAACTTTTTAAAAAAAAAACTCTTTGGTTTTTTTTTGTTTAAATTGATACCTTATAATTTAAATTCAGAGATATGACCAATTCAAAATTTATCATAAAATTTAAAATCCTAATTAGAAGGTTAAATATATACAGTAATAGAAAGATTAAATGTTATTTTTCTTTCATGCTTTTTTGGTATATAATAGGAATTGTTGGATTTTTACTTGCATGGGATAACTTTCCTCTCCGTGAACCTTCATTAGGATGGGTTATCGTGTTTTCAGGGGGAATACTTTGTCTTGGAGCAATGATAATAAACCTGAACGGAATTGCTAGAACTGTCAGAGAACAAAGAGAATTGCTGGGCATCCTCTTGTATAACCTAGTAAAACAGAGTTTTTAAGTTAGAATTTTTGCGCTAAAATGTATATTGATCGATATAATATCGAGATCTCATCTAAATATTATTCCTATGTTTATAATTTCAATTTATTAAGAGAAACCACTAAAAGAATAGTGATTTTAGAGTAATTTCGATGATATTTATATGACATTTATATTTTTTAAAGCAGATGGACTGATTTTACTCAATAATATAATTTATGAAATAGGATGATGTATTTGATAGAAATAGAAAATAAATTTTTACAAAATTTAGAATATCAGATTAGTCTAAAAGAAAACACATATAAAACACTTAAGAAAATCCCTGTATTTACTCAAAAAGTAAATCAGTTTGATCAATCAGTCATGGGTCTTACAAATAAATTCGAGAAAATTCGGATTCGAGATAAATACCAAATAATAATAACAGAATTGGATAATTTAATAAAAAACGCTAAGCCAAAATAATAAACTTTTTATTTTTTTTAAAATACTCTGAAATTCTTAGTCGCCAACAATCGTACAGTATATTTTTCTGGATCTGGCTCGTTCATCACATTCAATAAAAATAATTTGCTGCCAAGTTCCTAAAATCAATTTTTGATTTTTAAATGGAAAAACTTGGGAGGTTTTAATTAGAAAACTCCTTAAATGTCCAGCTCCATTATAATCATGCCAAGTTTTATGATGAGCATAATCTTCGTCATACGGTATTAATTTTTCTAGCAGCTGCTTGATGTCATGCTTTACAAGTCCTGGTTCATACTCTACAGTTGAAATTGCACCTGTGGACCCAGCTACATGGACATTTATGATTCCATCGTTTATACCACTTTTGTTTATGCATTGTTGAACTTGTTCAGTTATATTGATAATATCACAATAAGCTTTTGTTTTTAACTCAAAAGTTTTTAATACTGCTGTCATTTTTTATTTTCTACCTTTCTCACATATGTTAATACTTTTAATTTGCTTTAATACTGATCTTGGTAAATTATTTTCGTTACCTTCTATCAAGGCAAAAATTTTTGTTAAGATAAGGAGTTCAGGTTGGTCAAATCCATTAATATTAGTCCACCCTTCTGATTCTCCTAATTCAATGCAAATAAAAAATGGCGATTTTTTGAGTTTCAGGCATGTATGATCCTTACATCTCTCACAAACTTTAGGATAATAATACACATTACCATTTTTAAGATAAATTGAAAATATACCGAGTTTTTTATTTTTAACTTTAATCCAATTCTCAGATTCAAAATTTACATTCAGCTTTAATTTCAAAATATACTTAATCAATTGTTCTGTATTTATGGTTATGTTGATATTTATATTACGAGTCTCAGGTTCATAATAATCACTACATTCATCCGTAATCTCATCATTCTCAAAAAGGAGAGGTAAAGGAATAAAGTCTATGAAATAAGTATTTTCTAATTCTTTAAATTTAGTTCTCTTCAATGAAATTAAACAAATTTGATTTAGAATTTCTGAATCCTCAAAAATTTCATTAATCTGGACGTTATTTGATTTAATCATTGAATTAAATTCATCATTCTTAAAATATTTATTAATTATGTCATCTCTAGTGTGTTGTTCAAGGATTATACAAAATACAATGGTTATTGATGAAATCCGAGCTTGAATTTCTTTAAAGTAGAGTAGAATTTGATCCACTTTTGTTTCTGAAATAAATATTATAATAGCTTCAGCCCCATTATAAAAAATTGTTCGTAAATAGGACCTTGGTTGTCTACAATCAATATTCCATAAAAGAAATTCAAATTTTTCATTTTTTTTAAAGAAAAAATCAACCTTACTTATGTTTACACCAATATTTCGTTTATTTTCGATTGGTAGACTATTAGAACTCAACTTTTTTTGAAACTCATCCTTATAATTTTCAGTTCCTCCTAAGATACAGAGCTTTTTCTTTAATACAAATTTTTCTTGTAGGGGAGTTTCTAATGAGCTCATTTTGCCTTCCTTTAATTATTAAAGAATATAGGCTAAATCTTTTAAATAATAAATTTAATTATGAATTTTAATTTATTCTTTTTAATATGATATAGTTTTCAACAATGCAATGTTAACTTATTGAATTAATTATGAGTAAAAGACTTGAAAATTTTTATAAAAAGATACACAATCAGCGAAATCAGATTCCAGAATATGTATCAATAATCATCCGTCCTGGTAAAAAGTTAATTGATGTTAAAATAAAAAAAGAAAATGTTAATATCTTAAAAGTAATGGCTCATGATAAGAAAACATCTGGATGGTTTTTACATTCTATACATATTCCATTAAAGAATTTAGGCTTATCCTACAATGCAAAAAATAAAGAAATATTAGAATATTTATCTCAACCGAATAAAATTACAAGTAGTAAGCCTACAAAGGATTATGTTGAAAATATATTAAGAAAATATATAGAAATATTACCAGAAAAGAAGAAGCATTTTTTTAAAACAGAACGATTTAAGAAAAAGAAAGAGTTTAAAACTGGGTCTCAATTAAAAGGATTTTAACTATTTTATTTTGGCTCCCGGGGGAATCGGCTTTTTCTCGTCTATTTTTAATAAGAATGGTTCATTGTTAAGATCAGCCGCAAGTAACATCCCCTGACTTTCGATACCCATAATTTTTCGTGGTTTTAGGTTTGTTAAAACAACAATCTTCTCATTAATCAATTCTTCTGGGGTATAATAATGAACAATTCCAGTAATAATTTGTCTTAAGTCTTTCTCTCCACAATCCACCATTAATTTATAGAGATTGTTTGATTTTGGAATTTTTTCACAACTTTTAACTAGTCCAACTCGTATATCTAATTTTAAAAAATCTTTATAGTCAATTTCCATAAAAAAATCATCCTCTTAACGGCATTCCATTCATATTTATTACTTCTTTTGCTTTTGGTTTTTGTTCTCTATATGGATTTTTTATATCTTCAATTTTTCGCCCAAATGTTAAATATCCCGTATGGCCAATCATTCTTACTTCTGGTCGTGTAGCATTTTCCTTTCCTTGGATTTTTCTTTTTATTAATTCATATGTGTTTACTTCAATAAAGTTTTGACTTTTCATCGCCGAGACTGTTTTTTTAACCTGCTCTATTGTTGGAGAAAAAGATACAACTGTTCCACTATATTTTAAGTAGTTTTTAATTTTCTCAATAGCATTCCAGGGAGTAGCCATATCTAAGACAACAACATCTACATTTTTATGTTGAAGATCATCGTTTAGAATATCTCCATATTGAATTGTGACAACATCCTCTAATTCCGCTTTTTTTACATTTAATTTTGCTCTTTTAATTGATTTTTCATTAATATCATATGAGTAAATATGTCCATTTGGACTGACAAAATTACCTAATATACATGTGAGAGCTCCAGAACCACATCCTGCTTCAACAATCACACTCCCAGGACCAATTCCGGAATATACTAAAATTAATCCAGTATCTTCAGGATATATAATTTGAGTTTTCCGAGACATATGAAGAATATAATCAGATGGTAATGGTTTTAATACAAAGAACTTATAACCTTGAGTTTCAAACGGTTTGGAAAATACAACAGAACCAAAATTTTTACCAATAATTTCGTTAAACTCAATTATTCCTCTATGCGTATGAAAAGTGCCCCCAGATCTCACTTGAACTAGCCATCTTCTTTTTTGATCAAGAATCAAAAAGATTAAATCATTTTCTTTAATTACTTCAGAGCTCATATTAAGTTCTATCTTTTTCCATTTCAAGAGTATTTAAATCTTTAATTCTTGATAAGAAAGCTTTCTTTTATTATTAATTTATTTACGAAAATATATAAAAAATATACAACTCTCAATAATATTAAACTTATAAAAATCTTTTTATAAATACTCTTTAATGAATTAATTTATGAGTAAAGAAAGAAACCGGAACACCCAAACGTCCCGAACATCTTTTAGAGATCTTCAGTTCCAGATTGAAGATTCACGGCAAAAAAGAGACGGTTTAAATCAAAAGACAAAAAAGTTTATCAATGATCTCCAAGAAATTGAAATAGAAATTGCTAATTCGTTAAAAATTGCTAAGGAGAAATACAAAAAGAAAAGAGATTACTGGAATAATAAAGTTAAACAATTAAAAGAAAAAAAAATTGAATATAAAACTTTATTAGATAATTTATTTGAAGAAAAGAGAAATATACAAAAATTAGGAAAAGATACAAAGGATAACAAACAACCTCTCTCGATGAAACAAATAGAACGTAAAATAGAAAATTTAGAGAGAATAATTGAAACCGAAAAACTCGATATAAATGAAGAAAATACTATAGTTGATAAAATAAGAGAATTAGCAGCTATGAAACAAGAGTATTTATCAGAGCAGAAAAATAACGACCTTTTCAAAATCGAGAGAAAAATTGAAATAGTAAAGATCAATCTTAATAAAATCTATGAACAATTAAGCAAATGGTCAGATAAATCCCAAGAAAATCATTCTAAAATGCTACAGAAGTTCCAGAATGTAGACAAACTAAAAGAAGATAAAAGAAAACTCGAAGAGGATTTAATTGAGAATAAAAAGACAGCTGATCGTTTTCATGAGCAATATTTGAAATCAATGAATCAAAGTAAAAAGATGTACAAAGGTAAAAAACCTTACATTCCAGGAAAAAAGCCAACAGCAAAATTTAATGAAAGAAGAAAAAAGAATGAAATGATTGAAAAAATGAAAAAACAGCAACTAGAAACAGCTTTAGAAAAGCAAAAAGCTGGTAAAAAATTAAATTTATTTGAAGCCAGATTAATTCTTGAAAGATCTAAAGATTAAATACTAATAGATTTTATATAATTTTCACATTTAACTCCTTTAAGTAAATTTCTTTCATATTTCTTGTTTTTTTAGTAAATTTTAACTAATTATTGAGAGATCTGAAAAAGGTTTAAAAAAATTGTAAAGTTATTATTTAAATAACATTTAAAATTAATGGAAAGGATTGATTAAAGGTGAAAAAAAAACTAAGTGAAATCCGAAATCTTTTATTAGCACATCATGAATGGTTCCAAAAATCCATTCCTCTAATTGCTTCTGAAAATATCACTAGTCCCGCTGTTGATGAGGCATGTGCTTCTGATTTCTCACATCGCTATGCAGAAGGATGGAGTGGCCAGAGGGTTTATGCTGGATGCACTTACATTGACCAAATTGAAGATATTTGTATGGAACTTACTAAGCAATATTATGATTGTATTCATGCCGACGTGAGACCTGTATCTGGAGTTGTAGCGAATTTAGTTATGTATAATGCATTTACTTCAGATAATAATGGTAAAATGTGTTGTATGTCTATTGTTCGGGGAGGTCACATTTCCCATGGTCCAAGATTTGCAAAAAGCGGGAGAGAGATTTTTGGTACTGCTGGAACGACAAGAGGAATAAATGTTGAATATTTAGCATTTGATAATGATGAAATGAATCTTGATATTGATGCTTCAGCAAAAATTATCAGAGAATTTGAACCTGAACTGGTCTTATTTGGTGGTTCTGTATTTTTATTCCCTCATCCTGTTAAAGAGCTTGGTGATGTTGCGAAAGAAGTTGGAGCATATGTTGGTTATGACGCAGCACACGTTGCTGGTTTGATTGGTTCAGGATATTTTCAAGACCCACTAAGAGAAGGAGCAGATGCCATGACAATGAGTACACATAAGACACTTCCCGGACCTCAACATGGCACATTAGTATCAAATAGAGAAGACTTAATTGATAAACTGAGAGCTTGCGCTTTTCCAGCCTTACTATCTAATCATCATCTTCATCATGTTGCCGGTTTGGCTGTTGCTTTAGCAGAAATGCTAGAATTTGGGAAAAATTATCATAAAAATGTTATTGAAAATGCAAAAGCTCTTGGTCAAGCTTTATCTGACCAAGGTTTAAAAGTATTGATGGAACATAAAGGGTTTACTGAATCTCATCAGATTGTGGTTGATATAACTGAATTTGAGAAAACTATTGGTTTAGGTGGAGACATTGAGAAATTATTAGAAGAGGCTAATATAATACTTAATCGTAATCTTTTACCATATGATCTTACTCATGGTAGACATTATCAAAATCCAGGTGGTTTGAGAATGGGAACTTCTGAAGTTACAAGGCTAGGAATGGGTAAAAGTGAAATGGTTGATATTGCAGATTTTTTTAAGAAATTGATTATTGAGAAGAAAGACCCTAAAAAAGTAAAAAATGAAGTAGCAGAATTTCGAAAAGATTTCCAAGAAATAAAATATTGTTTTCAGCCTAAAAATAAAGCATATGAATATTTGAAGTTTTACTAATTATCAATATTCTTATTTTTTCTTTAGAATAATAAAATTTATCTAAAATGATAGATTTTTTAATTTATTCGAATTTTATATAGAAGATTAATATTTTGTATCATTATGAGCCTCGAAATTCTTGAAAGAACAAAGCGTAATTTAAAGTTTGTTGTTGAGAATATATCTATTGAGATGGCAAACGCTATTCGAAGAATTATAATTTCTGAAATACCTGTAATGGCAGTAGATGAGGTTATCATACTGAAGAATGATTCGCCTCTCTATGATGAGATAATCAGTCATCGTTTAGGCTTAATTCCTTTAACTACTGACCTAGAAACGTATAAACTACCAAGAGAGTGTGAGTGCGGAGGATTTGGATGCCCTCTTTGCCAGGTATCTTTAACATGTGAGGTTACTAATACAACAAATACACCTATGGAAATTTATTCTAGGGATTTAAATTCAAATGACCCTAAAATAGTACCCGTAGAACCAAATATTCCATTAGTAAAAATTGATAAAAATGATAAAGTGATAATTGAAGCTTATGCTGTATTAGGAATAGGAAAAGAACATGTCAAATTTCAAACAGTCTCAAATATTTTCTATAGGTTTTATCCTCAAATAGATTTTGATGATTCTAAATGTGCAAAATGCCCAGATAAGTGTATTGTTTCAAGAATGTGTCCAGAAGGATTATATGACTTTTCCAATAAAAAAACACCAATATTATTAGAAGACTATTGGAAAACTTGCACACTTTGTAACTCTTGTCAGAATGATTGTCCAGAGGAAGCGATAAAAGTATCGTGGAAAGAAAAAAGTTATATTTTTTTAATCGAGAGTGATGGAGTTCTTGCGTTTGATGTTATTTTGAAGAAAACCTTTGAGATTTTCTTAGAAAAAATCGATGAATTTGTTGAAAAACTTGGAGAAGTAGAGATAGAATCGTGAATTATCAAAAAATTATTAAAATATTAAAAATTTAAGATATCAGAATTAATGAATTAGAGCGTTTTTTTACATGTCTCATAAAATAACCGGACCGTCGAATTATTACGTAAGAAAATTAATTAGAGATTTATGGAAAACACAGATAAAAATATGGAAAACTGTCTCAAAAAGCTTAAGTGGTCCCAGAAGGAATAGAGTTAAAGCAAATTTATATCATATAAATAAGAATACGAAAAAAAGCGATAAAATTGTTGTTCCTGGAAAAATATTAGGGATGGGAGAATTGGATCACACTCTCACAATCGCATGCTTAGAATATTCAAAAACAGCTAAAAAAAAAATTGAATCATCAGGAAGTAAATTAATTTCAATTGAAGAATTAGTAGAGCAAAATCCTAAAGGAAGTGGAGTAAAAATCCTACATTAAAATATCAAATAATAATTTAAACGTGAAACGTATATGTCAATCGAATATCAACTATATGATGCAACAAACAAAATATTAGGTAGATTCTGTTCAATAATTGCTAAAAAAGCTCTTTTAGGAGAGTATATAGTAATTATTAATACGAAGGATGCGATCATTAGTGGAAGAAAAGAAGATATTCATGAAAAATATTTAGCAAAATTGAAAATATCTACTGCTACTAATCCACGTAGAGGACCATTTCATGAAAGGAGACCAGATACTTTTATGAGAAGAGTAATAAAACAAATGTTACCAAGAAAGAAGCTTAGAGGAAAAGAAGCTATTAAGAGAGTTCATCTTTATATTTCAGATATCCCAGAACGGTTTAAAAAAAAGTATCAAACATTAGTCCCTAATGAAGTTAATAACGTAGATAAAACTCGGCTTTCTTATTATAACAGGTATATTACCTTAGAAGATCTATGTCAACGAATAGGTTGGAAGAAAAATGAAATTGAGGTGTAAGAAATGTCAATGAAAATGATTCAAGCATCAGGAAAAAGGAAATCTGCTATAGCAAGGGCTATTTTAAAACATCCCGCAAAAGGCCAAGTAAAGATAAATAATGTTCTTTTACAATTATATGAACCTGAAATTGCAAGATTGAGAATTCAAGAAGTCCTAGAAATTATTAATCATCCTAAGCTTGAAAAATGTGATATCAATGTCAAGGTTAAGGGTGGTGGGATCATGGGTCAAACAGATGCAGTTCGGATAGCAATAGCTAAATCTATTAATAAGTTTATTGGTACAAAAACAATTGAGAAAACCCTTAGAGAATATGATGATTCTCTATTATCTGGTGATTCTAGAAGGACAGAGCCAAAAAAATTTGGAGGCAAAAAAGCTAGGGCTCGACGTCAAAAGTCGTTTAGATAAGTTATAAACGCTCAAACTGCTTCTAATTGGACGCCTAATTCTTTCAAATCTTCAAAAAAAGAAGGATATGAATCTTTTACAATTTCGCTACTTTGTATATATGAACTAGAATCTGCATATAAAGCTGCTATAGTGCATGCCATTGCAATTCTGTGATCATTATTATGATTTATTGTAGTTCCGTTAAGTTTATCACAATGAAATATTGTCAATTTATCATCTTCTTCAATAACTTTAACTCCCATCTTCTTTAATTCTCTAGCCATGGTAGTTATTCTATCAGTTTCTTTTAATCGTAGATTAGATGCATTATGAAGAATGGTTTTTCCCTTGGCAAAAGCACCAATAACAGATAATATTGGAAACAAATCTGGAACGTCAGTGCAATCAAGTTCAATTCCTTTTAATTGATTGTCTGTTAATTCCCCATTTATGATAACCTGATGATTATCTTTATTAATTTTGATATTTGCTCCCATTTTTTCTAGAATCTCAACTATTTTTTTGTCTCCTTGTTTATTTTTAAAAGTAAGATTATTAATAATCACTGATGATGGCTTTTTGGACAAGACTGCTGCAGCAATAATATTTGCTGCAGAAGAGAAATCTCCGGGTATATCGTAAGACTGGGAACGATAATTTTGTTCATTCGTGATGTAAAATTTTCTAGTTTCGAAATTAGCTTGAATATTTATTCCGAACACATCTAATACGTCTAATGTGATTTCTACAAAAGGTTTAGAGACTAATGGAGATGTAAGTTCGATTTCGATATAATCTTGCTTTTTGCATTTTAATTGAGGACATAATATGAGCAATGCAGTTAAAAACTGGGAACTCAAATCTCCTTGAATCTTAACTTTATTACATCCTTCACTAATTCGTTTAATTTTAAGTTTCTTTTTTGATAAATTGAAATCCGCACCTAATTGTTGTAATGAATTTAGTAGAGGTATTATTGGTCTTTGAAGACTTAAAAAATCTCCTTTCAGTGTAAGTCCTCCTTCGATTATTAAACTTAAAGCACTGAAGATCCTTAGAGTTGTACCTGAATTTCCACAATCAAAAGGTTTTTTGAGGGGTTTGTACGCATCTTTATCACGCTTGATAATATATGTATTATCGCTTCTTCTTAGAATTCTTACTCCTAATGATTTTAAGATATTTACGGTAAACGCGACATCTCCACTCGTTAAGGGCTTTTTAATTATTGAAATACCCTCAGCTAGACTAGCGGCAATAAAGGCTCTATGTGAATAGCTTTTAGATCCGGGTGCTGTGATCTCACCATTTAAACTGTTAGTTATTGGATTAATTTTAAAATTCATTAAGTAATAAATAGAAAGTAATAGATATAATATTAATTAAATAATCAAGAAAGACTATTGTATTATTAATCCACAATAGACGTGAAAAATTTGGATAATTCATTTGGTTCTATCTTTAGAATAACTTCATTTGGAGAAAGTCATGGAGAATTAGTAGGAATTATAATAGATGGAGTACCCGCTGGATTAGAGTTTGATTTAAAATTTATCCAAAGGGAAATTGATAGAAGAAAACCAGGCCAATCACATTTAACAACTCCTCGTCTTGAAGAAGAACAAGTTAAAGTGTTGTCAGGTGTTTTCGAAAATAAAACAACAGGAGCCCCTCTCTGTTTAATAATTGAAAATAAAGACATCGATTCATCAGTATATGAAAAATATCGAAATTTTTTACGTCCATCACATATTGATTATACTGCATTAAGAAAATATCGTGGATTCTCTGATCCACGTGGATCAGGCCGTTTTTCTGGGAGAATTACAGCAGGGTTTGTAATGGCAGGGGCTATCGCTAAACAAATTTTAAAAAAATATGAAATCATGATTTTTGCTTATACTAAAAGTATTGGAAACATTATTGATAAAAGAGAATATTCTCTAAAAGAGATTAAAAAATCATTTGAGTTAAGAGAAAAATCTCTTATTGGAGCAATTGACCAGGAAAAATCAAAATCAATGGAGTTATTAATCGAAACGGTTAAAAAACAAAGAGATTCTATCGGCGGAACTATAAAATGTATAGTTATAAATTTTCCCGTGGGGAAGGGAGGTCCTATATTCAATAGTATTGAGTCAAACATTAGTAAGGCGATTTTTGCGATTCCTGCGATAAAAGCGATAGAGTTTGGTGCTGGCTTTAAAGCGGCTAAAATGAAAGGTTCTGAACATAATGACCCGTGGATTATAAAGGACGGGAAAGTCCAAACCACTAAGAATGATGCTGGCGGAATTATCGGGGGAATTTCAACAGGCATGCCAATTGAATTTACTGTTGCAGTTAAACCAACTGCTTCTATAGGTATTCTTCAGAAAACTGTTAATATTGAAACGAAGAAAAATGTAGAAATTGAATTTTCAGGACGACACGACCCATGTATAGTACCTAGAGTGATCCCAGTTATAGAGGCTATGATTGCGAATGTTTTACTTGACATTTTACTGCTTGAAGGATTCATTCCCAGGGTTTTAAAATCTTAAAGGGATATTTACAATCATGAAAATCCAAAATAAAAAATTAAAAATACTAATAATTTGGAGTGTAATAATAAGTGAATGATCATGCCTAAACTAAACCAAGAAAAATTCATCGAAGATATTATAAAAATTATAGACAGATGGTCATTTGAACAATGTGCTCATTGTGAAAATGGAACACTAATTTCAATCGATGGAATGCTTGACTTCAAATGTAGCAAATGTGGAAAAACTATGAATCCCGCTGAATATTTGGGAGAGATAGCCAAAACTGTTTTTACTTATAGAGAACAACTTGAAAATCTTAAAAGTAAGAGAGAGATTGATTAATAAAGTATAAAATCAGAATTTAATCGATTAAATTAAATATATTATATTTTTAAACTCAATTCTACTATCTATTAAGTTAATTCTTTTGGTTTTTATGATGAGATTGCCAGTTACAGCAGTTTTATTGTGAACTGGAAGAAGAAGATTTTATGTCTATGGAAATTATGCTATAAAAAATAAAAAAAAACTGAAAATTGTTGCTGTAGCAGAACCTATAAAAAATAGACGTGAGAATTTTGCAAAATTACATTACATCCCTTCTGAAAGATATTTTGAAAGTTGGGAGAATTTACTTTCTAAGAAAAAGTTCGTTGATGTTGCATTTATTTTTACTCGTGACCAGATGCACACAGAGCATACTTTATTAACATTAGAAAAAGGATATCATGTTTTGTTAGAAAATCCGATGGCAAATAGGTTAACTGATTGTATTAAAATAGTGCAGAAAGTAGAGGAGCCAGGTAGAATTCTGGAGGTAAGCCATGTTTTAAGGTATGCTGATTTTTTTAACTATCTTCAATAGTTAATTTATTATGATTAACAATATAAGATATCATATATTTAAATTCAAATTTCGGATAGTTAAAATAGAATGGATAGGAAAATTGATACATCGGAGCAATTTATCGAATTTTATAAAAAAAAAGGAGACTACTTAGTGTCTCTTTCTGAAAATCATTTCAAGAATATAGAATATCGTAAATGTCTTGAATTATTAAATCAAGCCTATGCAATGTATAAGAAGGGGAATTATACTGAACTTGCTGAAAAGACAAAACAAAGATTCTTAGAAATCAAAGAAAAGTATTTTAAAAAATAAATATTTTAATCAAATTCTAGAGTTTTACCTAATTTATATTGAATATCTTCAATATGAGAGCCTTGCCAGTACACTTTTTTACATTGAAGGTTTGAACATTGATAGAATTCATTGAAGTGATTATATGTTTCTTTTAAAACATCACTTTTTATTGAAATCTTATTTGTAACTCTTTCTAACTGTGAATTACATATTGAACATCTAGCTTGTTTAAAGCTAAATTCAAACTTTATCCCAAACTGCTTATTGAGCTGATGAAGGTAATTATATATACCTTCACCCTTAAGAAATATACTTTTATCTTTATAACGCATATACAAAGGAAAGTCTTTTGTAATGATAATTCTGTTATCCTTACTCGCATAATCAATTAACAGTTCATCAGGAACGGGATTTATATTAAAAAAATTTATTAGATCATTTGCGTATATTGTGTCATATCCAAAAATACGCAAGAACCGGGTTAATTTGCCCAGCATTGAATCAACTAAAAATTTCATATTAAAGAGGCTAAGCATTTATTAAGTAATTCTAAATTAAATATATATAAAGCATCTAATAAATTATATATTTGAAATTTAATCAAATTAAAAATTCGTACGGATATAAATGGAAGCTAAAGACTTAATGGAAAAAGCTGTAAGGTTTCATGGACATATTTGTCCTGGTTTAGCGATTGGTGTTTTAGTAGCAAAATATGTTTTGGAACATGGATATGATTATTCACCAAATGAGGAGTTAGTTGCTATTGTTGAGAATGATAATTGCAGTGTTGATGCTCTTCAAGCAATATTAGGTACAACATTTGGGAAGGGGAATCTTGTCCATAAAGATTATGGTAAGAATAATTACTTCTTTTATGATAGAAGGACCGAAAAAGGCATAAGATTAGCAATAAAAAGTGGGAAATTTAATAATAAAAAGTTATCTCGAGATGAAAAGATTCAGTTACTGTTAAAATCAAAGCCAGAAGATGTATTTAAGATATATGAAATCGAATATAATCCTCCAGGATTAGCGCAAGTTGAACTTTCAGTACCTTGTGAGATATGTGGAGAACTTACTATGAATAGTAGACTTATGACTTATAACGGCGCTGAAATGTGTATTCCTTGCTATAAAATAACAAGAGGTTAGTCAGCGATAATACTTTTTTAAATTTAATATTTTTGAATAAATTCCTCTAAGAAATATGAATATATTGAGATTTTTATTATTTATTAATCATTTAGATAAATTTAAAATAAAAAGAATAACAATAGTCTAAGTATAATGCTTGGTGCAGGTCCATTTTATTTTGAAGGAAACAATATTGGAATTCTTTTAATACATGGCGGCGGCGGTGGAACCTGTGCAGATTTAAAACCTCTAGCAGAAGATTTGCATATGAAAGGAGGTTATACTATTAATATTCCTTTACTTCCTGGATATGGGACCACACCTAAGGATTTAAAAAAAACTCGTATTGATTATTGGAAATCAGCTATAAATAGAGAATTATCTATATTAATAGATAAATGTGATAAGGTTATTGTAGGTGGTCATTCTATGGGTGGTGTTTTAACATTAATATTAGCGGCAAATTATAATTTAGATGGTATTTTTACTATTAGTGCACCGATCGGAGTTCAAAGATTTTTATTTCATCTTGTTCCATTGTTCAAAATTTTTGTAAAATATCATACTATTGATTCAGAACAATTCAAAAAAGATACAAATGGAAAATGAGTCGGTTATGATAAGATTCCATTAAATATTGCCACAAAACTAAAAAAACTGATGAGAGAAATGAAGAAATCTTTAAGTGAAATTAAGTGCCCTGCATTAATTTTTCAAGGAAAATTGGATTCTGAAATTAAAAGTAATAGCATAGATTATATTTACGATAATATCGCATCTAAGAAAAAGAGGAAAATTTGGTTAGAGAATAATGATCACCCAATTTTAGATAGCCCAGATCACAAACAAATTGTATTAGAACTCATAAAATTCATTAATGAATTTTGTACTTAAATTATTTATTTTTAAATAAATTACTAAAAATATCAAGAGTGGACATTTGAAATTTTTATAAAAAACTTAAATTATGATTAGAAAAAATTTACTAAATATGTTAATAGGATGTCAATTCTTTATTTCTATAAAAATGCAAAAATTTACACTACTAAAATTAAAGGAAATCATAATTGAATAACAGATTCAAATTACTTTATATATAGGATGAATTATTTATGATTAAAGATGTAAGTAAGGGACACACTTTATTAGTAAAAGGTCCAGCAAGAATAACCTTGGTAGAAGGAAAGGTTGAAGTTTTCGGGAAGATTTTTATTCCTGAAAAATCACCATCAGAGAGCTCAAATTTAAATGATGTTTTAATAGTACCAAGTGCCCAAAGTTATCCAATTTATGCTGTAGAAAAATCAAAATTAGAAATATATACAAGAACTGAAGACAATCTTATAAATATTGAAGAAAATTCGATTTCTCCTGATTGGAGTGAAATTAAAGATTCCATCATAAAGGCATTGAAACAAAATCCAGGCGTACCATTAAAGATCATGGTTTTAGGAATCAGCAGTGGAAAAACAACTTTTATCAAATATTTAGCAAACAATTTCCTAAAAGAGGGATTAAAGGGGGGTTATCTTGATTCTGATCTAGGTCAACAAATAATATATATCCCTACTACGATAAACATTGGTTCGATCGAGGATTATTTTGTTTCAAGTGAGAAGATTAATTCTGAAAAAATGGTTTTTATTGGCGCTACTTTTCCAAAAGGAGATTATAAATTCATAGTTTCTCTTTCATGTAAAAGATTAATAGATGATTACATCGCAAAAAATAAGTCCATTGATTTTATTTTAATTGATACAGATGGTTGGATTAAAACTGAAGCGGGGATTCTTTATAAAAACTTTTTTATCCAAACAGTTGATCCAGACATTTTAATTATTTTTCATGATGAAACTATTGAGGAACTCCAAACTATAGAAAAAACTTCCTCAAGTTCTAGAAAAGATAGAAAAATTTATTCAATTAAAGAGAAAAATAAATATTTTTATGAAAAAGATAAAGAAGAAAGAAGATTTTTGCGTCAAAGTCAATTTTCAAAGAAATTCGAGGAATTTAGAAAAATTTCAATTCCTTTAGACAAGATGAAGTTTATAAAAACAGAATATGACAAGGAAAAAGAGCAAATTTTCGAAAAGGATATTGACATTTACAATCTTGTTAATCTTCCTTATCATTATGTAATAATTGGTTTAATGACTGAAAAATCTGAGTTGATAGAGATAGGACTTCTTTTCACTGTAAATATTGAAAAAAATTATATTTTGCTATATTCAAATTTAACTTATAAGGAACAACTTAAGGTAAAGAAGATTTTAATCGGCTCCCTTAGGTTGAGCATTAAAGGGAATCATCAAGGATACTTATATCTCTAATTTTTTATTTTCTTACCAGATATGTTTCTATTTTCAATTCTTAAAAAATTGCATTAAGCCTAATTTTTTTAAACTGTGGTATAATTATAATAATTTATGGATGAAGATCTTCTCACTAAATTTCTAAAACTAATGTCCTCAAAAATTTCAGATTCAGATTTAGAATTAATCAATTTAGGAAAATCCTTAGGATTAGATTTAATATCTTTTGCCGACTTGAGAGCCTCACAAGAAGATACATTCACTGATGAAGTAAGAAATCGTGCTTTAGAAAGGATGGAAAAAGGTAAGGATAATGTTTTGAGTAGTACTGATTCATTTTATGCTGGTAGTATTGATTTCATGGTATCTGATGAATATGAAGGAAAAAAATTTTTTCTTTTAGAAACCAATGGGGGATCTCACCGAGGGCTTTCAATTATTACTGAAAAACAACAAGCTCTTTTATATGATGGATATTTAGAAGCTATTAATCAAGCAATCAATCGAAATAAGGCCAGTCTCAATAAAGTGTTTGTAATAATTGGTATAACTGTTAATGATGGTTTAATTCATGAAAAAGTAATAATGATAGAATACTTTAGAAAAAAACTTAAAGCTAATGGGCATTCAGTAAAAATCTTTAATACTGATAATTATGATAAAGACTTTCAAGCCGAAATAGTTTTTTTGATAGCTGATTATAGACAATTGTCAAAATCTCTTTCATTTTCTAATAATTGGATAAAATTTGAAGAGGAAGAAGTTAGTGTTTTAATAGGAGATGGCATTATAAGACGTTTCAAGAATGAAAACTTCTCAAAATTAATTAAAAAAGATTTTCGTGAAATAAAATCAATTTTAGTGAATCCTATATTTAATATAACTGACGATAAATCTTTAACATATTTAGCAAGCTATTTTAGTAAAGATCTTCTCAAAAAATATAATTTAAAATATCTCTTATTCACAAAAGCGTTTAATGAAAATGAGTTAGCTGACAAGTTAAAGTATCTTATAAAGGAATATAAGAAATCTTTTATTATTAAACCTAGTGGGGGCTCTGGAGGGGCTGGAGTTATTCCTGTTTCTAAAGATGAGGATCTTCTTAATATTAAAAATCTTGTTGAAGAAAGTAAAAAGGAATTTTTTGGTAAGTTTATGAAAAATCGTGATCCTTTTCCATACACCATTCAGGAGATGGCTGATTTCTCATTAATAGATTGGCAGGGGGGGAAACATACATTTGATTTACGAATTTACTTAGCTCAAAGAGAAGGTAAAGTTATCCCCATTGGAGGATTAGCTAGAATTGCACGAGAAGTATTTATTAATAAAAAAATACTAAATAAGCAAGAATTTGTAGTAAATTTATCTGGTTATGATGGCCAAATTGAAGTTGACCGTGGTATAGGTTTCTCGGACAAGAACAGTAGACTACTAAACTTAACAAAAGAAGATTTTGCAAACATGTTTTGTATAGGTTGCGTTTTATTTACAAGAATGGTTAAAAATTATAAAAAAATCATCAAATTCTCAGATTGGGGAAAAATTATTGATTGAAATGAACCTTGAAACTATAAAAGAAATAATTAAGTTTTATAACTGCTAATAACTAAAAAAAAACCAAGTTTACACAACTATGAATTTAAAAAATTGAGAGCAGCGCCAACTAAGACACATTCATTTTTCTTTTGTGAGTGTCCTCCTCTCTTTAATATTAGCACATTTCTCTCTGGAGATTCTAAGATCATTTTATTCTCTTGTAGATTTTTGAATTTTATTACTCGATCATTTTTACAATGTATTAACATAACATTTTTAGTGAAAATTTTCCATTGTTCTAATTTTAGTTCTTTTTTTACTTTTTTCATTAATAGATAAGGAGATAACCGGTTATTTTCTTCGATATTAGGGAATAATTTCACACCTTTAATTAAATAACTCAACAGAACAACAGGATTATATTTTGATATATTTTGTTTGTAATGAGACATTGAAGAAATCGCAATAATTTTTTCAATATCTCTATTTGCAAAACCTCCAGATAAAACTGTAATAGCACCTATACTAAAACCAACACAAAAGATTTTCATATTTGAAAATTCTTCTTGATTTTTAACCCACACAATTATTTTTTTAAAATCCTCAATTCTTTCTAAAAAGTCACTTCTTTTTCCTGCTTTTTTAGATTTTCCCGTACCTCTAGCATCATAAGCTAAAACAACATAACCTTGATAAGCAAGCGGATAATAGAAATACTCAAGTGTTTCTTTCGTGTCAGAAAACCCATGACAGACTATAACTAAAGTATTTTTTAATTTACTTTTTGCTTGATTCTTATTCTTTACCAGATTTGCTGATAAAAGTCCATTAGAAACATTTATTTTTACGGAAGATACTTCTAAATCTTTTTGATAAAGTTTTGGCCAACGATCAAACCAGAGATCACGAAACGAAAAATAAATCTCAAAGGGGGTATATATGATTAAAAAGGTGGTAATTGATAAGATGAAACATCTTGAAAAAGCAGTTGTGTAACACGGATTTCCTAACGAAATATTTACTTCCCAGATGTACCAGCTAAATAGAACATCAATAATTATTAATATGATGCGTTTGTGTGTATTTGAAAGCAACGTATTCCACTAAGAAATATAATCAAAAATGAATTAAGCGTTTAAATAATAAAAAAATAAAAATTATAATTTTTATGGCTTTTTTGGTTTTGGGCACCCATAATCATGGGCAATTTTACAATCTGGTTTACTTCTTAAACCCGGACAAGGATTACATTTTACATCTCGTAACATCTTGACAACTTCATCAACTTCCATCCCAAGTTCTTCATCCTCAGTCTCCTCCGCGATCATTTCATCATCACCAGGGATTTCATAAACAACATCTTCTTCTAAATCATCTTCCCAATCAGTTAGATCTAGTATTTCGTCTCCGTCTTCATCTACTTTTCCACCTGGAAGTTCAAGATCTTCATCTTCACTTGGAGCACTCTTTTTTTTAGCCATAGTTCTTACTCACAATTTTAATTGATTTTTACTAATTAATATTTTAAATATATAATCTTTGTTAAAATTTAATTTTAATTCGATTGTACCTAAAGAATGACTATTTTAAAATTGCCTTTTAGCTGAAATTATTTTTCATTAGGTCGTCTATTTGATTTAATAAACCTGCATTATTATGTAATCGGCTATATAGTTTTTTTATTTTAGTTAAAATAGAATCTAATTCATTTAATGAAAAGATTTTATAATTATTAATATCGAATCGAGGAATTAAAAATTTGTGTGGAACTTTTTGTGGTTCTATTTTTATATCGAATAAATCTCTTAATAAATAATAATCTAAATTAGACTCTAAATATAAATCATCTAAAAATAATAAGTTCACCAAAGAATTGCTCAATCTTTTAAAAAATTTAAGATAAGTCTGTATTTCATTATAGTATTTGTTATTGAATCTTTCGATTTCAGGATTTCTTATAATTTCAGGATCTTTTGAGTCAAGATCATATTTTAATTGTGAAAGGAGGTGAAGAATTTTTCCCAATTGTGATAGAAACAAAGGAAATTTTCTTGGTAATGGTAATCTTTTAATGAAACTACCATTAAATCGCAAATAACCTCCAGCCATATGTAATGTACCAAATAATGTTTTAAACACCAAATCCAATAAGTTCGAATTTAAAATTGTTAAAAGACTGAATAATTGATCAGTTTTGAATGAAGCAATTTTTATAAAATAAAGACCTGTTATATTTGTAAATACCCCGGGATCATAACAACAAGTTAAGTCTTTTGCGATTTCCCTGAAAATTAGTTTTTCGCTATTGAGATCGCTCCAAATATGTTCAAAAATAGTATGATAATTAAAATATGAAATTTTAATATCTTTACCAGCAATTTTTATTCTTTTATTAAATTTAATAAAATATTTTTCAATATTACCTGTTCCAATTAATACCAAATCATTATCAGACTGGGGTTCATCGCTGATATTATCAAAATGTTTGCTATAATTTAAAAAACCATAAGGTCGATATATAATTTTTAAATCTTGAAAGGTTTCAGCAAAGGTTTTAAAGTTTCTAAATAAATATGTGATTAATTCTATATTTCCTGAGATCGGAATTACTTTTGAAGGAAATTTATTAATTAAATTTTGATGGAATTTTATAGTCTTAATTCTATTATTTTCAGTTAACTCGTTTAAATTATTAAAAATTTTAATAATTACCTCTTTTTCCTTGCTTTGTTTAGCTTTCTTCAGAGATAAAATAATAGGGTATGTAGCTGCGTTTTGAAATATAGGTAAAGATGATATATTTATGATTTCTTTAATCTCGGATTCATTTAATAATAATAGTCTGACTTTGATACCATAATCTGCCGATAAGAATTTATTAGGTAAAATAAATGAGAGATATCCATTATTTTCTAATAATTCTAAAGATCTCTCAATAAAAAGTATTGAAAGATCAAATAAACGATAAGCTGTTTTATATCTCTTAGTCAATCTTTTTTTAAATTCTATATCCTTTATCTTTTTATTTTCTACATAAGGAGGATTTCCAATTATAATATCGAATTTATCAGAGTCAAATTCTAAAAGAAAGTCTAAGTTGAAAAAGTTAAATTTTAAATCTAGTTTTTCGATGATTTGGTCAAGATCTGTGAGTTTTAAACCCTTAAAGTTAATATTATGAAATAATAAGTTGTTTACATTAGTAGATAAAAGCCATTTAATTAATCTCAGCTTTGAAATAAAAATAGCAGAGTTTTCAATTTCAATTCCATAAAGATTCTTCTGAATTATTACTTTTTTAATATCGAAATTAGATAATTCAGGTTCTACTATTTGATAAATTTTATATAATTTTTCTGCAACAGATATTAAAAATCTCCCAGAACCACATGAAGGATCTAAAACCCTTATACTTTTAATGATTTTACTTAATTTTTCTTTAACTTCCTGATTTCTGATTAATTTTTTCAATGTTTCTTTCAAATTGAAATTAACTTGATAATCATCTAAAGAATTAAAAAACTCTTGAAAATAAATTCTGAATATATTAGATACTATATAATCTACAACTTGGTTTGGGGTATAAACTATTCCAAGATTATGATTTTTATTTTTTCCAAGGAGTTTTTCATTTTCAAAACTCTCAATTTGCTTCCCAATAAAATTTAATAACTTTTGAGCTAGTATTTCATCCATTAAAATTTAACTTTTCATTTTAAAATTCTTTATTTATAAAAATGCTAGAAACTATATTAAAAATAATAGAACTAATTTAAAATAATTAAAATATAACATTTAAATAAAGTCTCAATTTGATTGAAAATTCATTTTTACTTGATCTAATAAAAAATCCTCAAAAAATCTCTAAATTAAAGTTTGATAATATTTCAAGAATAATAAAGACAGTTAAAAAAAAATTTGAGGAAGAAAATCTACTTTTAGAGTTTAAAGTTAATAAAAAAACAGAATTAGTTTATGTAATAGGAGATATTCATGGAAACTTAAAAACCTTGATAGAATTAATCAAAATCATAAATATTGATAACCCAAAGTTAGTAATTTTTTTAGGAGATATTGTTGATCGTGGATCTAAGCAATTAGAATGTCTACTTATAATTTTTGCTTTAAAGATTCTTTTCCCTTTAAAGTATTACGTATTAAGAGGAAATCATGAAACTCTTGAAATGAATCAATATTATGGTTTTTTTCAAGATTTTCTTTTAAGATTCAAAGATCAAAGTAAGTTCAATGAAATAATAAAAGTTTATAACGCACTCCCGATATGTGCATTAATTAATGAAATAATTTTATGCTTACATGGAGGAATTCCACAAGATAATGAAATTTTAAAGAAATTACAAGGTCAAAAATGTAAGGATTTTAATGTGGTATTTACCTCAAATGCTCAAAGTATATATCAAATTATGTGGAATGACCCTAAGTCGGGATTACAAGGTTTTTCCGATAGTTTTAGAGGGGTAGGCATTAAGTTTTTTGGAAACGATGTTTTCGATGTTTTTATGAAGTATAACAATCTAAATTATCTTATAAGAGCGCATGAATGTTTTCCTGAGGGATATCGATGGTTCTTTAATAATAAATTATTATCAATATTCTCATCAGCGAATTATGGAGGAGATTATACTCCAAATCCTGCGTCTTATGCAATTATTAGAAATAATGAGATAATACCAAAACTCTTAGAGTTATAAAACTAATTCTAGATAATGATTTCGATTTTTTATGAAATCTAAGGTTCAATGTAAGGGTAAACTAATGAAAAGTGATTATAATACCTATGTAAGCTGAGAAGCATCCGGTTTTATGAATAGAAGATTATTGCCCCGAATGAATATCTCGTTGTATTTAGCCACGGGTAAATTATCAATCATTTCCGTAGCATCCTCTAGAATCATGTTCATGTAAGCATCTATTTCCTTTAATAACCCTTTATATTCAGTTCCATCTTTTAATCTGAGCAAAATTGTTGAACCTTGGCTATTTTGCAAAATTTGTAAAGGGTTTTTCGATCTCTGTTCATTATTATTTTTACTTGACATTTTTAATTTTTATATCAAAAAATTATTATTATATTTATTGAAAAGATAATTTAAAGATAGAATTTTTTGAATTAAAACCTTACGGCATTAAAAAAACAAGATAAAATTCGTTTGGTTATCATCTTGGAAGAGCACTCTAGAATTCACAATAAGAAGAAAAAGATAATCGAAAAATACAATTCATCTTCTCAGTTTTACGATAAGAGATATCGAGTGATACAAGAAGAGAAATATGAAATTGTTTTAAATAATTACAGAGCAGATGGAAGAATTATTTTAGACTTGGGCTGTGGTACAGGATTATTTTTTGAATATATCAAAAAGTCTTTATTATATAAGGAAGCAATAAAATTAAATTATGTAGGAGTAGATATTTCTTGGAAAATGCTATTAGAATTCAAATCAAAAATTATTAATTTTAATTACAGTAACTATACTCCAAATTTAATTTTGTCCGATATTGATTGTTTACCTTTTAGAGAGAATATATTCTTTTCAATTTTTGCACTAACTTCCTTCCAAAATTTACCTCATACTAAGGATGGAATTAATGAATCATTTAGGGTTAGTAAAAATAATGCTGATTTTAAATTTTCAATATTAAAGAAAAAATTAGAATTAGAATCATTGTTAAAAATATTAAAAACTAAGATAAAAGATTTATTTATAATAAACAACGAAAATTTAGAGGATATTGTGATTCAAGGGATAATATTGAAAGAATAAGGATTTTAAATTTACTATTTGTGAAATGATTGAAGAATCTCTTCTACATTACTTTCAATTTTATACTTTTTTCGGAAATAATTACATATATTCTCAACATCTCTTTCTAAAAGTGAATTAGCATTGGGATGATCAGCTGGAACCCACTGTAGCCAATCAATTATTAAAATGTTTCCTTTTTTATCCAAAACAATGTTAAATTCCCCTAAATCCCCATGTATCATGTTTACTTTTTTATATATTACTTTATATTGTTTTATAATTCTATTGAAAATTTTTAAAGGTTTTTTAATACTTTTATAGTAAACTAATTCTTTTCCTCTCAAATATGACATTATAATTATATGTCTGTTATATCCTATTGGCTTTGGAGTATTTAGTTTGAGTTTATATATTTCTTCAAGAGCTTCATATTCTTTTTTGGCAGCAAGTCTATTTACATAAAGCCAAGAGAGATGTCCTCTATTTCCAATAATATCTCTTAATTGTTTGATACTTTTAAAGCTTGTCCTCCCCATTCGATAAAATTTAGCCGCATAAATATTTTTATCATCATCCATGCAACTATATACATCTGATTCTTTACCTTTACCTATGGGAGGTCCCAATTGACTGATTATATTTTGTTGGACTAAAGTATGCAACGCAAGTAAATCATATGCTTTAGAATTGAGTGTGTAGGCAATTTCATGTTTGGAAGCGTCTCTAATAATTAAATCAAGTTTATGAACTTTTTTTAGACGGAAAAGAGTCTCTTCCATCTTGTAACGTGAATAGAATTTAATATTATTTATAGTAACAAACTCTGATCTTTTCATCCCAATTTCAATTGCCATAAGTATTCTAAGATCTTCCTTTTCAAGTTTAGTAAGAAGGTTTGCTACTTGCACACTTTTTTCAGCTAAAAAATGAATTTTCGATATGTTTTGAAAAAAGATATTAATTTATATATATTTGGTATTTCAAAAATCAGTAAAGCCATTGAATTCAACAGCAAAAAGATGAGAATATCTTTCGATAATATGAGATAAGTATTTGGTGTTGAGCCTTCTTGAAATAAAAATAAAAAAATCCCTTGGTTTAAGTACATAATCAATCCTATTGAAATAATCATACTGTTTGTTGAAAATATTATAACTTGGTTTTCATGTTCAATTATCCCAATCAAAATATTGATAAAGAAAAATATTAGCGTAATTAAAGTGAATATTTTTGAATTATTAATCCAAGCAGCATAGTTTATGTCATTCACTTGATAATTCCCATTAAACATTGGCCAAAACAATGATGTGCTTAAATTTAAAAACGAAAAAATTGGTAAAATCACTGAAATCATTATGGAAATGCTGAAAATCCGTATAGTTGTAAATCTACTAAATTTTAAAACTTTCCCCTTGCCTAATTTCATGGATTCTAATAATGAATCAATTTTGTTTTGAATCTGAATTGGAAAATTCTTCTTTGTCATAACAAACTGGATATTTAAATCTGGAAAGCTGGAGACTAATTGATTTAATTGTTTAAATCCTTTCCTAAATTTTGCTTTTTTGCTTTTTGGCCCATTCCAAAGATATATAACATCATTTTCCTCATCTAAAATTGCACAGATGTCTTGGGATAGTAAACGATGTTCTTCGTCGATCCAATGAGATTTAGACTCATCAAATATGAATGTTCTTAGCATCAAATATCTACTTAACTTAACTAAATTTAGCTTTTATTTTTTTCTATAACTTTAGGATAAACTAATAAAAACTAAAAAAATAAACAATTTTCAACCAATACTTTAATATTTAAATCTTTACTGATTTTCGAGTCTAGTTTTTATTTCTTTCCACATATTGGCAATATACTCTTCATAAATCTTTGTTGTTGCATTATCAATGGATTTAAATCTTTTTTGAATTTTCAGATACTCTGTAATTGGTTTTCTTTTAGATGAGTCTAAATATCTTTTACTTGGTCTTGATACTTCAAATTTACCGTCAATAACCTCATAAAGAGGCCAGAATCCTGTTTCGTTTGCTAATCTACCAATTAAAATTGTATCTTTTGGTTCATATCCCCATCCCGGAGGACAAGGTGATAATATATGGAAATATTTTGGTCCGATTATAGTTTTCGCTCTTTTGAATTTTTCAAATAAGTCAAGAGGGTAAGCAGCATTAGCAGTAGTGACATATGGAATATCATGTGCTTCTAATATCTTAGGCATATTTTTCTTATTAACTTTCTTTCCCTCTGGAGTAGTAGTCGTTCGAACGCCTAGTGGGGTTGAACCACTTCGCTGAACTCCTGTATTCATATATGCTTCATTATCATAACATGCATAGATAAAGTTAGTTCCTCTTTCTACGGCACCACTTAGAGCTTGTATCCCTATATCTGTTGTTCCACCATCTCCTGCAAAAGCAAGAACAGTAATTTCATCTGCTAAACCTTTATCCTCTAATGAAGCTAAGATTCCAGATGCAGAAGCTCCAGTTGTTGCGAAAGGTGTATGATAAACAGATATTTTTGTTGAGCAGAATCCTTGCATTCCATGTAGTACTGTTAAACATGATGCTGGTACCGTTGCTATTGTTTTAGCCCCCAAAGCTTTAAGAGCAATTCTATAGATCAACGCCATTCCACATCCCGCACAAGCACGAGTGCCTGGATAAATAAATTCCTCTTCAGGAAGATCCATCACATTTACCATTTTTTTCACTCACTTTTAAAGTATGTTGATTCATCATAATCTTTCAATTCCTCTAATCTTAAACCTAAAAAATCGGTTTTATTAGTAGATATTCCTTTTTTAAATTCATCTAAAGCTTTATGAACACCGGTAATGATATGTTCTGTTTTTACATCTCTACCACCTAACCCAACAATAAAGCCCTTGAGGTTTGGTCTATTTTTTAATCCATAAAGCGCAGCTTTTAATTCATAAGATAGAACACCTTCGTATCCATATCCAATATCTCTGTCAAAAACTATAATATTTTTTTTATCTTTGAAAAATTCCTTCATTTCTTCGTATGGATAAGGTCTAAATAGTTTAAGGCTTAATATTCCAATCTTTAAACCTTCTGCTCTTAGCTTTTTAATTGCAACTCTAGCTTGTGAGGCAACTGATCCCATAGCATAGATAATTGTATCAGCATCCTCAGTTTGAACTTTTTTATATATACCGTTCCCATAAGATCTCCCAAATTTGGTGGCAAACTCATCATGAACCTCTTTAACTATATCAATTGAATTTTCTAAAGATCTTTGAAGGGAATATCTATATTCATAATAACCGGGAGCAGTTCCTTCTGCTCGCTTAACAATGTGAGGTGTAGTTACTGGATCGATACCTTTTACTTGTGAAATGTCAGATAAATTAATATGGTGCTTAAGAGATGGTAAAAATTGGTCAATTCTTTCTTGATTTTCTAATTTGACTGGCATCATTGTATGACTTAGTATATATCCATCATAAGCAACTATTGCAGGTAGAAAAACACGCGGATCTTCTGCAATCTTAAATGCTTGAAGATTAGTATCATAAATTTCCTGGTTATTTTCACACATAAACTGAATCCAGCCAACATCTCTTATTGTAATGAAATCGGAGTGATCCGTCCAAACTGACCAAGGAGCCCCAAGCGATCTTGTTGCGAGATTAATTATAATAGGTAACCTATTTCCTGCTGCCCATGGTAACATTTCATACATATATTCTAAACCGTGAGCAGATGTTGCAGTGCCAACCCTCGATCCGGTTGCAGACGCGGCACAACACACGGCTAATGCCGAATGTTCAGATTCAACTTTAACGAATCTGGCTTTTAATTTTCCTTCTGAAATAAATTCAGCAATTTTTTCAACCACAGGACTTTGTGGTGTAATTGGATACGCTGACACAACGCCTACTTTCACTTGCCGAAAAGCATGTGCGGCTGCATGATTTCCAGTTAAAATCATTATGTTTTCATCAATTTTAGTTTTCTTTGATTCAATTACAGTCACTCAGATTTCACCTCCTCCATTGTAATAGCTTTGACTGGGCATTCTTCCATACAAATTCCACATCCTTTACAATATACTAAATCGATCTTAGGAGGAATTGTTCTCGTCACTACAGCCTCGGGACAATAAAGCCAGCAATTAAAACAACTAGGTTTTCCAGATTTAACTGGAATACATTTATCTAAATCAATAATTGGCTTTTTTGGACTCCAAGTTCCAGTTTTACCTGCTTCGCCAATTACGGGTTTTTGAACTGAACCTAATATTTTTTGATAATCTTTTTTTGAGTCAGTCATCTATACATCAAAAATAGTTATAAATCAGATTCTGTATGGAATCAAACGTATATAAGTTTTTAATTCTTACCATTTATAAAAATAAAAGATTGAGTCAAATTTCACTTAGTTTGTTAAGAATTGCATTATTATTATCAAGGTAATTAAGGAGTATTAAAAATAAAATAATACTTGCTTTTAAACAAAAAATAAATACTTAATATTTCATTAGACCTATAGTAAAAAGTTACAAAGTTTGAGAATTTTTGCATATCTTCTAAAGTTATGCAGTTTTTTAAGAACAATTAATCAAATAGCAGGTTAAGGAAAAAATTGGAATTTTCAAAAGATAAATTTTTACAGATAATAGAGAGCATTAAAGAATGTTATTTTGAAGTTGACTTAAATGGCATATTTACCTATTTTAATGAATCTTTATGTAAACTTACTGGATATTCAAAAGAAGAATTATTGGGATTAAACTATAAACACATTACTAACGAAGAAAATAGAAAATATATATTTGAGGGTTTTAATACTGTTTATAAAACAGGTAAACCATTGACTGATTTTGAGTATCAATTTAAAAATAAAAATGGAGAAAAGATTATCGGTGAAACCTCTGTATATTTGAAATACGATTCTAAAGACAATAAAATTGGTTTTTACGGGATATTTCGCGACGTAACTAAGAGAAAAAAAGAGGAAGAACGTTTCAAACAAGAATTAGAAGAATTTTTGGATCTAAGAACCCAAGAATTAAGAGAATCTGAAGAAAAATATAGTAATCTCTTCCAACATTCAAATGATGCGATTTTCCTTCATGATTTAGAAGGTCAAATCATAGATGTTAATCAAAGAGTTTTAGAACAATTTGGATATACAAGATCAGAAATAATAAATTTAAAAATTTCCGAACTTCATCCAACAACCGAACTGGAATCATCTAAGAAAGCTTTTGAAGAGCTTTCCCAAAAAGGAGATATAAGATTTGAAATAAGTTTTAAAAAGAAAAATGGTAAAATTTTCCTTGCTGAAGTTTCATCGAGTTTGGTTGACGTAGGGGGAAAACAAATGATTCAAGGTGTAGTTCGCGATATTACAGTTCGGGTTTTAACAGAAAAAAGGTTAAAGGAATCTGAGGAAAAATATCGTAATATGATCAATCATTTAGATTTGGGATTTTATCAACTAAACTGGGATGGTTTGCTGCTGAATCATAATCCTAGATTTTGTGAGATATTAGGGTATAATCCGTCTGAAAATCTAGAAAATAGAGATGTGCATGATTTTTGGCAAAAACCTGCGGATCGGAGAATATATCTAAAAGAATTGGAAGAAAAAGGTTTTGTTAAGAATTATTTAGTTTATGCAAAAAAGAAAAATGGTGAAAAAATAGTAGTACAATTAAATTCTCATATTATAGAAGGACCCAAGGATAAGTCCCAAATAATTCAGGGTTTAATATCAGATATTACTGAGAGATTCGAATTAGAACGAAAATTAAAGGAATCTGAAGAAAGATATCGCAATCTGATTGAATCTGTGCCATTTTCAATTGCTTTAATTGATCAACAAGGAAAAATCGATTATTGTAATCCGTCAATTGAAAGATTACTTGGATATAGTCAAGATGAATTAATTGGAATTGAATTCAAAAATCTTCCAGCAATTCATCCGAAATATGTACCTTTAATGCTCAAAAGATTTCAAAAAGTTTTAAAAGGTGAAATTTTACCTCCATTAGAGACAGAATTATATAGGAAAGATGGTAGTCTGATTTGGATAAGATATCAAACAACATTAGTAAAATTAGGTAATGAGGCTTTGATCCAAGCCGTTATAAATGATATTACTGAACAAAAACAGGCTGACCTTCTTATTGAAGAAGAAATCATAAAATTAAAAGAATTAGATCAAATTAGAAAGGATTTAATTTCTCGAGTTTCACATGAATTAAAAACACCTTTGGTCTCTGTTTGCGGGGCTGCTGAACTTCTTTTAGACTCTTTTATAGAAGAATTTAAAGACGAAACAAAAGAACTAATTGTAATGATTGAAAAGGGGGGTAAACGATTGAAATACTTAGTTGATAATTTGGTTGATATTACAAGAATAGAATATAAGAAATTTAAATTAGAAAAAGATTCAACTGACTTCAGCCAAGTAATAAGAGATTGTACAAGAGAACTGATGTATCTCATAAATATGCGAAAATTAAATTTAGAACTTGACCTTATGGATGATTTATTTTTAGAAATTGATAGGATAAGAATTGAACAAGTGATAGTAAATCTCTTATCTAATGCAATAAAAAATACACCTCCTACTGGAAAAATCACAATAAAATCATTACAAAAAGATAATTGTGTAGAATTATCAATAAGCGACACCGGAATTGGTCTAACTAAAGAAGAGATGGACAAACTATTTACTCGATTTGGTAAGATAGAAAGATATGGGGACGGATTAGAATATATTGATATCCAAGGAACTGGATTGGGATTATATATTTCTAAAGAAATAATAGATCTACATGAAGGTACTATTAGAGCAGAATCAGAAGGTAGAAGTAAGGGTAGCACTTTTATTGTAAAATTACCACTGAATTAATTACACTCTAAATAGCGAGATCATTTAATTTTTGCTAAATTATATCCTTGTTCGATTAATTCATAATTAATTTTACCCAATTTTTCTCCCATTCGTTTAAGAACAACAGACTTTAAATTATCTAAATGTAGATCGGGTAATGCTTTTGAAAGTAAACCGAGAATGGGAGTGTTAATTACTGGGTTTCCATCAATAGTTAGATCTTTCTCTATCGCTAGTTGACTTATATCTGCTACAACAATTTTTATATCCCCGCTTAAATTAAATTTACTAACAAAAAATTCTGGATCTTTTTCAGAATTAATAATAAAAATTCCACCATGTCTGAGAGAAGAAGCAATTTCTTGATTTAAAACAGTTTCATCAAATATTATTAAGACATTTGGACTTTCTATTTGTGCTCTATCCCATATAGTATCTGTTCGAGACAGTTTAGTATATGCTTGAACGGGAGCACCTCGTCTTTCCGCTCCAAATGAAGGATATGCATGTACATCAACAAAATTTCCACTTAAATAGGCGGCTTCTGCAATAATCTCACAAGCGGTTACCGCACCTTGACCTCCCCTGCCATGGATAATGATTTCGATATTTTCTGTTTCACTCATTTTTAAAACCTAAGAAAATTGGATAAATATTATTTATTATGAAGTTTACCGAATAATATAAAATTTTTTTAATTTTCTTGAAGGAGTATAAAAAAAATTGTTAATTAAATTATCAATTCATTAAAAGAAATAATATTTATAAGAAAAAGAGATTATAATTTATCATTAACTCAATAATTAGCTATTCTAAAGTCTATGTGATGATATTATGAAAAATGAGACGGGGTATTATGAAGGAAGAGAATTGAAAAAATTATTCTATCAATGTTGGTTACCTGATTCCGGAAAAATTAAGGCATATATTATAGCGATTCATGGATGGGGAACTCATTCTGATAGATTAAAAAATGTTGCGGAGAATCTTACAGAAAACGGATATGCTATTTATGCATTTGATTTAAGGGGGCATTGGAGAAATGCGGGGGATATGCCTGGACATATAGATAGTATAGATCATATCCTAAAGGACACTCTTCTTTTTATGGATTTCATCCAAAAAATTGCACAAGATAAAAAAATATTTATAATGGGTCATTCTTTTGGTGGTTTAATTAGTTTAATTTTTGCTATAAACCATCCTAAATTACCAGGAGTACTGGTCTCATCACCATTATTAGGAATGTTCTTAAAATTATCAATGGGTAAAAAAGTTATAAAATCTATATCAAAAACTATTAGTAAATTATCACCTAATAAGATATTGGACTATATCATTGATCAAAATCAATTAACAAGCGATTTAAAAATACTAAGACAATATATTGCTGATAAACAAAAAATAGAAGTAATGTCTGCAAAATCAGCTATTGACATTGATGATTTTTCAAAATGGGCAATGGAAAATGCATCAAAACTACTATGTCCAATATTCCTTATGCAAGCTGGTGATGATAAAATTGTTGATAAAGAAAAGGCAAAACAATTTTTCGAACAAATCAGAAGTAAAGATAAGTTATTCCGAGAATATGATGGCTTTCTCCATGAATTATGGAATGAAAAAGGTAGAGCCCAAGTATACCAAGATATGTATGTATGGCTTGAGAAGCATTTATAATATATTTATAAAGTTATAAATATTGCAAAAGTTCATCGTTATTTATTGAATTTAATTAAATTATATACTATCATTTTTATCCTTATAGTCTTAATAATCTAAAGTATTTTTTTTTAGATTTCTTAGTATTTTGGAGGCCTCTTAAAAATAATAAAAAATCTAAATATCTTCATTATAATTGTTATTAAAATTTTAACAAATGCAGTTAATATAAATTTACTGTTATAATAGATTATATTGATTATTATTCTTACTTAACTTTCAAATGAGTGAATTATGGAGGAAATAAACGTAAAGAAACTAACTCCTATGTTAAAACATTGGTACTCAATTCGTAAAAGGTTTCCTTCAGATTTCCTCATTTCATACCGTATGGGTGACTTTTATGAATTCTTTTTTAATGACGCTGAAAGAATTTCAAAACTTTTAGGTATAACATTAACAAAAAGGGGAGATGTCCCTTTAGCGGGAATTCCACATCACGCTGGTCATAATTACTTCAATAATCTTATGAATCTTAATCAAACTGTAGTTATAGTTGATCAATTAGAAGATCCAGCAACAGTAAAGGGAAGAATTGTCAAACGAGGAGTTACTCGGATACTTTCTCCAGGAACAATTATAGAACCAAACTTGTTAAAATCCAATGAGAATAATTATATTGCCTCTATGGTAAAAGAGAGAAGTGGATTCGGTGTTGCTTTCGCAGATATATCTACAGGAGACTTTGTAGCAACTGAATTTTCAAACAAAGAGCAAGATCCACAGGAAAAATTACTAAGTTTATTTTCTCAATATGATCCTGTAGAATTAATTATTCCACCTGAACTGAAAAAAGATGAGAGACTTTTTATCATATTAGCGGATTTAACAAAAGCTATCATTAAATCCTATGAAGAACATGTCTTTTTATATGAGGAGGCTCACACATTAATTTCTCGTCATTTTAAAATTTCAAATTTAAAAAGTTATGGATTAGAAGATAAAAAAATGGCAGTTCAAGCAGCTGGAGGGCTTTTAGCATTTTTAAAAGACACCCAACGAGATGTAATTCCAAACATTTTTAAAATAAAAGTCATCCAAGAAAATAACATACTCCACTTGGACTATATTACACAAAGGAATTTAGAGCTAATTAATTCTTTATGGGAAAGAGGAAAAGATGCTACCTTGTATTCTATTTTTAACCATACGCGAACACCTATGGGTGCTCGTTTATTAAAGAAGTTTATTCTCCAACCTCTAACTGATATTGAAGAAATAAATCAGAGACTAAATATAATTCAAAAGTTTAAGGACGATATCTTTTTAAGATCTGATTTAAGGGAAGAGTTAGGAATAATAGGTGATCTCGAAAGGTTTATTAATAGGATTAATTATACAGGTCGCACAAATGCTCGAGATTTAATAAATATTAAAAACTCTTTAGAAAAAGTTCCAATAATCAAAGAATTATTAGAAAAGGCAGATATTCCAGAAATTTCAAATTTTATTGAAAATATTAAAACTTTCAGTGAAATAAAAGACTTAATAAATATATCAATTAAAGATAATCCCCCAACTACTATTAGGGAAGGTAATATTATTAAGGATGGGTTTAACAATGATGTTGATGAACTTCGAGATATAATTCATAACGGTAAAAAATATGTACTTGCATATGAACAAGAGCAAAAAAATAAGTGGAACTTAACAACAGGATTAAAAGTTGGATTTAATAATATCCTTGGTTATTATATCGAAATTACATTAAGAACGCTTAAGATTATCCGAAATGTCCCTGAAGAATATGTTGAGAGAGCAACCCTAAAAAATGCTAAAAGATATACAACTGAAAGATTAAAAGAACTTGAAGAAAAAATTGTTAATGCAGAAGAAAAAATCAATGATTTAGAATATGAAATTTTCAATACTATTCGAGAAAATGTTGAAAAAGAAACTAAAAATGTCCTTGAAACTGCACAAAATATCGCAATCATTGATGTTCTTGCATGTTTTGCTGAAATTGCAGAACGATATAATTATTGTAGACCTAAGATAAATAAGGATAATAAAATTCTAATTAAAGCAGGTAGACATCCCGTAGTTGAGCAAATAAATATAGATGAACAATTTATACCTAATGATTGTTACTTAGATAATGAAAACGACCAATTATTAATTATTACTGGTCCAAATATGGCAGGTAAAAGCACATATCTTAGACAAGTAGCATTAATATGTATTATCGCGCAAATGGGATGTTTTGTTCCAGCTAAATCTGCCACAATTGGAATAATTGATCAAATCTTCACTCGAATAGGAGCTTCAGATGATCTTGCTAGAAAATTGAGTACTTTTATGATTGAAATGACTGAAACAGCTAAAATTCTAAATTATGCTACACCAAAAAGTCTTATAATCATAGACGAATTAGGGAGGGGGACTAGTACTAGTGATGGACAGAGTATTGCAATGGCTACTCTTGAAAAATTGCATGAATTAAAAGTCAAAACTTTATTCAGCACCCACTATCATCAATTAACAGAGATTAATCTACCAGGCGTTAAAAATTATCATTTAGATATTATTGAAAATGAGGATGGGAGTATCAATTTTGTCAGAACATTAAAACAAGGGAGTACAGATAAATCCTATGGTATCCATGTGGCGAAATTAGCAGGGATTCCTGATGATGTGATAATAAGAGCATTTGAAATTCTTGAACAAATAGAAGAAAAAGACCCTTTTAGAACAACTGTGAGAGAAAATGGTGAAGTAGCATCATTAAGTAAGTATCATGATAAAATTATTAATGGAAAAAAGGTTGAGCTTGAAAAATTAAACTCTGAGTTAAAAAATGTTAAAGAACTACTGAGCGAATGTAGTGAAGATCTAAGTAGAACAGAAAAAGATCTTGGAAAAAGAAAGAGAGAAATTAAAGTATTAGAAATGGATATTGAGACTAAAAACGTTAAAATTCCTAAAAAGAAAAAGTATGTTCAGACAAGTTTATTTGAACCTATTAGAAATAAAGAAAAAATTACAGATTTACTCAATTTCATTAATAAAATTGATTTAAAATCAGATATTCCAGAAAAAATAAAAGAACAATTATTTGAACTAAAAAATAAAATAGAAAAACTCGGCTAGCCAAGAACAATGGGAATAATAAAGACTATAGTGGTTAAATAAACGTAATATAATGTTATTATTGAGACAAGGATAAGCCGGTATAAATTTTTTCGATCTTCATTTTTTATATTCTCTAAAAATATTATCAATAATAAGCCAATAAACATTAAATGTGAGGGCTGTAAAGCCTTCCACATTATTGAATCGAAAATCAATATCCCCTGAATTCCCTGGTCACTATGAAGCCAATTACTGAACATTTGCAAGAAATAATTAGGGAAAATTATATAGGGAACACATATAATTAAAAAAGGAACCAAATAATAGAGAAGATCTTTCCACTTTATTTTTCTAGCAATAAGTAAAACGGGAAGAAATAGTAATGCTGTTATTTTAAACGTAGAAAGTGTGAACAATATACCAGAAATCCATTTTTTATCTTTTTCCAAAAACACAAACGAATAAAATAGAAAGAATGAGATTAAAAAATTGACATTGTTATAATATGCGTCTATGTTATAGCCGATAATACTCAATATATAAAAAATAAGTAAATCTTTTCTATTCTTAAAGACTTTTGGTGATTCTCTAATAATTAAAATTGTTAATACCAATCGTAAAATATCCCAAACATAAACTCCTATTATGCTATTGAAAGGTATTATATAAATGGGATAAAATATAAAATACCAAAAATAAAGATAATAAGGAGGCCAATCTGAAATAGCAACTGGGTTATAAAAATCAATCAAACCATTATCCATGCCCTCAATAAGAATTTTAAAATCAAGATCCTTAGTGTCTTGTATCCATTCAGATATTTCAAAGAAATATAGAAATATTCTTAAAATAATGAGAGTAATTGTGATAATTACGAATAAATATATAAAATACAAATGAATTGAAGATTTTTCCTCTTGTTTCATTGTATTTTGAATACTCATAATTTACACTCAATAGAATTATAATAAAGTATTAAAAGAAATTTAAAAGACTTATCTTCGATTTAATAGTTAAAATAGAAACACTCTTAGATCTAAATTTATTTAAACTTTAATAGTGTACTATTTTAAATTTGATTGTAATGAGAAATATATTAGCTTGAAAATCTTATCTTATCATTGAAAAAAATTCTGAAAATTGTTAGAAAATTTTGAAAGTAAGGAAAATTAAGAAAATTATTGAGGCATCGAAAATTGCGGCAGGAGAAGTAGTTGACAGACCTGTTAATATTGTAAAAGAGCTTATTGAGAATAGTATAGATGCAGAAGCATCAGAAATAAGAGTTATTGTGAAAAGAGCTGGAAAATCCTTAATCCAGGTAATAGATAATGGTATTGGGATTCCCTCTGAAGATATCGAAAAGGCTTTTGAAAGACATACAAGTAGTAAAATTAGAAGTATCAAAGATTTAGAGGATCTTTCTACTTTAGGCTTTAGAGGAGAAGCACTAGCAAGTATTGCAGCTGTAAGTATGGTTGAAATTATCTCTAGAGTTGAGTCTGAAGAGAAAGGGGTGCACTTATGTATTGAAGGAGGAAAAATTGTAGAGAAGAAAAAAATTTCTTGTCCAATTGGGACAAAAATTCAAGTCAAAAATATTTTTTATAACCTTCCAGCAAGGCAAAAATTTCTTAAGACTGATGCAACAGAATTGAGTCATATTACAGATATTGTCCAGAGATATTCTTTAGCATACCCAGAACTCCATTTCATATATCGTCATAATGAGTTAGATATAATCAATTGCCCCGCCTCGAATGATTTAAAAACGACGGTATTTCATATATATGGAAAAAAGATTGCGAAATTTATGGAACCATTTGATTTCAAAGAAGATGAGACTAAATTCCAAATAAAGGGTTTATTAGGACATCCTCAAATTTCTAAAAAAAACAGAGCTTACTCAAGCTTATTTATAAATCGGCGCTATATCATTAGTGATGTATTATTTAGAGCTATTAGTGAAGCGTATGAAGGAACATTAATGGTAAGTAAATACCCTTTTTTCATTGTTTTTCTTGAGCTTGACCCTTCTGTGATTGATTTTAATGTTCATCCAAAGAAACTTCATGTGAGATTTGAGAGAGAAGATACTATTTATAACAAAGTATATAATGTGATCCAGAGTTTTGTAGAAGATAAATTCATATTCAAGGAGGCAAAATATTTATCTACTGAATTAGAGGTTTTTATACCGAAAGAAGAGAAATTATCAAAAAATTTTATAAAACTAATAAAAGAAATTCCTGAAGGAGAACTTGAAGATGAAGAAAAAGCCCAAGAACAACTTTTTATTCCCGAAGAAAGCGTTCAATTAAGCTTAGAAGATCAAATAATTGAAAACAAATCAAATCAGCTACTTCCGCCTGAAACTTTTTTACGAAGAAAATATATAATTGCCAATAATTTTCCAAAACTACGACTAATCTCTCATACGGGTCAATTAAGTAATAATACATATATTGTTTTAGAGGGGATCAACGAAAATAATGATGAAGGATTATTTATTTTAGACCAGCACGCAGCTAGCGAAAGAATAAATAAAGAAAAGTTTCTAAAAGCATATGAAACTTCAAAAATGGGTAAACAGAAATTAATATCTGCTTTGAAAATTGATGTATCTCCTAGTGAGAAAATATTTTTAGAGGCTAATCTACATGAAATTAAAAAATTAGGATTTAATTTCGAGCACTTTGGAGGAAATACGTTCATTTTAAGAGAAATACCCACCATCATGGGGAAAGTACCAAAAATAAATATCATAAAAGAAATTATCAGCGACATATCGAAAATAGGAAAAGATAAAAGTTTTAAAGAAGTCAAAAAAGAAATAATCAATTATTTGTCATGCCATAAAAGTATTAGAGGAGGAGATGAACTCTCCTTAAAAGATATAAGGAAATTATTAGTTGAATTAGGGAAATGCAAAGATTCTTATCATTGTGCTCATGGAAGACCAACCTTAAGATTTTTTTCTTTTAAGGAATTAGATAAATTATTTAAGAGAATAGTTTGAAATAATAAGCAGTTTAAAATAAAATTCGAGATAAAAAGTGAGTATGTAAAATGAAAAAAAAAGATAAAAAAGAAAAGAAAACAGAAAAAAAGAAAGTGGATATTTCTGAAATAGATCGCAGGTTTGAAATAAATTCTAAGATTGAAGAGTTAAAATCCTTAGCACAAAATAGCTATTTAAGTGGTAATTATTCTGAAGCAATTGACTATGCAGAAAAAATAATTAAATTAGCAGTTCAAGTAGATCTACAATCGTATGTAAAGGAACAAGAAAAATTTATTAATATTATTGCTGATAAACTTCAAAAAAAATACCAACTTTCAGAAATTAAGAATACTGCTACAAAAATACTAGAAAATTATGATAAATTAATTGAATTAGAAAATATTGAAAAAGCTCATGCGATTGTAAAAAACTTTCAGAAAAAATATGAAGAATTTCCGGATTTCGAGTCAATTCCCTTGGTTCAGGAACTTATTATGAAGGATAAACGAGAATGGATAAAATATTCTTCCTCAATAAGAGAAGATCTTGAGAAGGAAGGTGTGGATGAAAAGGAAGAAAAGGATCTTGTAGATGATCTACAAAGATTTCTAAAAACAAGATAATTTTTATTTTAAATTAGGTATAATGGCTCATTTTTTAAGCTTTTGAGAAAGCAATACCTTCAATACCTTGTATCCCATCAACTTGCTTAAATAATTCTTCGAGTTTATCTGTTCCACCCCAGTCTTCTGGATATCTTACTCTTACTCTCGCTTTCTTCAAACCAAATGCAACAGGTAATATCTCATAATGTTCAATAAAACAAGTATCAGGCAATACATCTTTCAGCTTCCCAACAAAACCTTCAAAATTTATATCAGTATCCTCTGGAACAACATCAATTAGTGCAACAAATTCTCCCATTAAAGACTCACCCTTAATATTCATTTTAAGGCCCAGAAAATTCACATTTCAAACAACGATACTCTTTTCCCATTTCCCTGCAGCGCTCACATCGCCAAATTGTTACGTCTCCACAGGAAGGACATGGAAAATGAACTGCTGCTTCATACGGTGTTATAGGACGTCCACAGCCAAAGCAAACATTGCGTTTGTATGTTGTCATTGATATATCCTCTGTACATTATCAAAATCGAAACTTAGATAATAGAATATATTATAACTTTAATTATTTTTGGTTTTAAAATTGCGCCGATTAGATAAAAATTATGTTCTTTTAATTGATTTACTGGTTGATTTAAATTGATTTATTCATTATAGAACAAACAAGTAAATTAAATTTTTAATTGATAAACATCTTAATTTGCATAGAACTAATTTATAAAGAGAACTGAGATGCCAGAAAATAAAGTAAAGAAATATTTCTCATTAATAGAAGCATGGGCATGGTGCGATATATGTGAGGATATGGTTGCTTTAAGGGTCGATAAGAAAGAAATTATCGACGGATTAAAAATGGGTATCTACACCAAAGAATTCAAACATTCCAACCAAATTCCTGATCCAGAAGATCTTGATGACCTTTCTGGACAAGAACACACGATTTATGTCTATATAAATGATAGTTTTGATGTAACAGGGGTTAAATCCTTTTTTGGAGAGTCTCCTACCACAGAAGAAATTGGAGCAGAAGCTATTCAAGAAGGAACTGAAATTAGAATTCCTATCGTTGTAAAAGATATTTCACCTATGGCCGTACAATTAGGAATGCTAAATAAAGAACAATTCAAAGTACTAAAAATATGCGATGGAATGAATACTATTGAACAAGTTGCGGAGATAGCACAGATAAGTACAGATGAAATAGAAAAAATGATGGAAGAGCTCAGAAAAAAAGGATTGGTAAAAGTTATTAAAAGAACATAAAAAAATTATATTATATCTTATTATATTAATGATATTTTTGAGTTTATTCCTTTTACTAAATGGTTATAACCTTATTTTGAACGTTCAATCATCTTATTTGCAATAAATTTGAAAATTTCTTCTATATTTTCTCCTGTCTTAGAAGAACACTCAAAATAGCCATATAAACCATATTTATTCGATAATTCCATGGCTTCTTCGGTTTCTATAGATTTCTTATCTACAAGATCTATTTTTCCTCCAACCATAATAATAGGTATTGTTGCTTTTGATTCAGAGATAAAATATTCAAAAATAGCGAGCCAATCATCAATATCTCGTATACTTGAATATCTAGTTGTGTCAAACATGAAAATACCTCCGTCTGCTCCTTTAGCAAAGCTAGGTAAAAGCACTCTGAAACGTTCTTCTCCCGCAAAATCCCATATCCGAAGTGTTACAGTTCTATCATCAAGTTTTACGTTTTTAATGCTAAAATCTGCACCGATTGTCATCTTTATATCTTCCTCAAATATCTTTGTCATAAATCTTCTTATTAGCGTTGTCTTACCAACACCTCCCGTGCCAAATATGCACAATTTGAACGCTAGCTTCTCTTCTATGTTTAACACCTTATATTAAATCGAAAAACATTCCCTTTTCTAAATTATCTGTTATAATCTTTAAATACTTTTTTTTTTACTAAATTGATTTAAGATTTATTATTTATGTTATTTATTTTTTGCGTTCTTTCTGTACATCATACTGTTTCTACTTCATTTTATTAAAAATTGATTGAAATTTATATAGAGAAAATTAGATTTTTAATGATAATAATTTATAAGACTTAAAAAAAGCTTAAATAAACATTACTTAATAACATCAGTGATGAAGCAAGTTTCGATAATCTTTATTCCAGTAATTTGTGATATTTTATCCTCAATCAAAGGGTTAAATTTTTCAATTGAGTCAAGATCCACCTTCAAAAGTAAACCACAATCACCTGATAAACGCCATATATTAGAAACTTCTTCAATGCTGAGTAATTCTTTCAATATTCGTTTAACGTCCTTAAAGTCAGGCTCAATTTTTATAGTTGCATAAATTTTTTGTCCAGTATCGATATCATAATCAATAGTAAATTTTTGTATTATTCCTTCGTCTTTCAGTCTTTTTACTCTTCTTCTAACAGTTGCTTCTGTTTTATTTATATTTTCAGATATCTTATTGAATGAGATTCTACTATTTTCTTTAAGTAGTTCTAATATTTTCTGATCAATTATATCCATAATTTTGAAATTTTGAGTAATTTGATAAAAATTCAATAAAACTTTATTTGCTCTACTAGTAAAATATGATAACTTGTTTATTAATTCATACATCAAAAGAGCAGAGGAACAAATCTTTTTACTATTTATAATTAATTACAGTGTTTTCATAATATTAGTGCCTTTTTTTATGTATATTCCCCTTTTTCATAATAATATGTTAAAGATCTAATGAGATCATGTACGTTTTACAATCATTTTTATGACTAATATCGATAAGTCTATTGTTTCTTTTTTAAAAAATAATTAATATTTTGAAGATTTTTACTATCACAGAAGAATTTAAATTAAATATTAACGTTAAAAATTTTATTTCTGAACCTAATTTAATAAATATGATATGATGAAAAAATGAGTGAAAACCAATATGATTTAGCTATTATCGGAGCAGGGCCTGGAGGCTATCATTCAGCTATTAGAGCGGCACAATACGGTGCAAAAGTTGCTTTAATTGAAAAAGATAAACTGGGAGGTACATGTCTTAATAGAGGTTGTATTCCTACAAAAGCTTTATATGCATCTTCTCATTTAATCGAAAAAATTAAAGAAGCTGATGAATTTGGAATAGAAGTTTCTGATTTCAAACTCTCTTTTTCTAAAGCTGTAGAACGGAAAAATCAGGTGGTAAAAGAATTAGTAGATGGAATTGAAGCTTTAGAGAAGGGTTGGAAAAACGATATTTATAATGGATTTGGGAAGATAATCGGAGGAAATATTGATACTGGATTCGAAATCTCAATTGAAGGTGAAAAAAATACAACTATTAAAGCAAAAAGAATAATTATTGCTACTGGATCATCTCCAGCTTTAATTCCTGCTTTCAATATCGATCATGAAAGAATTTTAACGAGTGACGATATTCTAGATCCTAATTTTAAGATAATTCCAAAACGATTATTAATTATAGGTGCTGGAGTTATAGGTTGTGAATTTGCTAATATCTTTGCAACTTTTGGAAGTAAGGTTACTATGTTAGAATATCTTTCCTCTCCTATTGCTACTGAAGAACCAATGATTGTTAAAGTACTTCAAAAAAAATTTGAAAATCTTGGCATAGATATTCATACAGCAAAAAACGTGCTATCTGTAGAAAATACAGGAAATGGTGTAAAGGCGACAACTTGTTCCGCTGATGTTCCTCGTGATCAAACAGAAAATGCTGAAAAAGATATATTTGAAGCAGATTTGTGCTTAGTATCAATAGGACGTGCAAAAGAATCCAAAAATATAGGACTTGAGGTGGTAGGTATTGAAACAGAAAGAGGAGCTATTAAAGTAAATCCGAAAACTTTAGAAACCGCAGTGAAGGGAGTATACGCAATAGGTGATGTGACGGGTGGAATTATGCTTGCTCATGTTGCTTATCACGAAGCAGATGTTGCGGTAGCTAATTCCTTAACAAGTATTGGAGGTTTTCCTTCAGAAGAAATGAAAACAGATTATACTGTCGTACCAGCAACCATTTTTACTTCTCCTAATATCGGTTCTGTTGGATATAGAAGGAAGATAGCAAAGAATCTGGGTTTTGATGTGTTAATGGGACAATTTCCATATCAATCACTCAGTAAAGCTAAATGTATGGGAGAAGAAGAAGGTTTCATTATGGTACTGGCTGATAAAACTACACATAAAATTCTCGGTGCATCTTGTATCGGAGCTGAAGCCTCCGAATTAATAGCAGAAATAGCTTTAGCGATGAAACATGGTCTAACCATTCACGAGGTAACAGAAACGATTCACAGTCATCCCACAATTTCAGAATTAGTACTGGAAGGTTGTGAAGCCGTAGTCGGCAAATCTATCCATAAGAAAGGACGCCCTATTCATCATTAAAGCCTATTTTTTTAATTTATATTTTACTTATTAAGAACAAAAAGTTGAAAAATAATTAAAAGGAATCAAAATTTAATAAAAGAAAGAAATCGTTAATTACTATTTGTATGAAGAAAGTTAAAAATCTTCACCAAGAATCTGATATAGAAATAGTTACAGAAGAAATTATTTTAAAATCTTTAACTAGGGAATTTCAAAGTGTAAACGATATTATATTTAACCTAAAAGAAGCTAAAGATACCATGGATTACTATTATGTGAATTTTAAATTAAGGATGTTAGAAAAACAGGGTTTAGTCGAAACGGAAATTAAAGATGGTAAAAGATTTTACAAATTAAGGTAAAAGGGTCAGTTCCCCGGCAAACCCTTGAATAAAATGAGTGTGTGAGGTGAGTATTCAAAGGAATGAATCAGGGAACTGATGATAGAATTGTGTGTTCAGTTTAGGGCATTAAATTAAATTTAAGAGAAAATGTAAAATCAGAAAAAAGGATTCTTACGCATTTGCTAAATATTCATTAAGAACGTTTCTTAATGATTTTAGCTGATAAAAGCTCCCATAAAATCTTAGGAGCATCTTGTATTGGAACTGAAGCCCCCGAATTGATAGCTGAAATAGCATTAGCAATGCAACATGGGTTAACGATACATGACATTGCAGAGACAATTCACTCTCATCCGACCATTTCGGAGATGGTACTTGAAGCAGCAGAATCGGTTGTAGGAAAAGCTATACACAAAAAAGGACGTCCTATTCATCAATAAACTAAAAATAATATTTCTTTTTTCATATCTTATCTTTTGTGCTCAATCTAAAATCTTGATCTAGTAATTTACCTTTCTGTAATCCTAAATTGGTATATTTCTTATTATTTCAAATTATATTTAAGAAAGATTAATTTTTTGCTTTTTCTTTAAACTTTCTTATCAGAGCTACACCCCTCCAAAAATCGCTCCAATCATCCAAAATGTGTTTTATCCTAGAATTATTGCTTTAGAGGGAATCTTCTTTGTTATAAGAACGGATGCAGATCCAATATTCCCTGATGTATCATTTGCATAGAAGACAATAGTTATTAATCCCTCTAAGGCATTATTCCATAAATCTACATTAATTGTTCCGTTAGAGATAAATGTAGTGTTTGCAGGAAAATCTTTCTGATTAATATTGTTGACCTTTGACAATAATGTTAAATATCACTACGTATTTTTATCAATAAAAGAGCGTTCTAATTTTTAATAATTTAGTAAATTGTTTAAGGTGATTAATTTTGCCAATAATTATGGCAAGTCCGAGAACAGGAAAAAAACCCCAAATACATGAATCTGTTTATATTGCTCCTACTGCTGTAATAGTTGGAGATGTCTCAATTGACGAGGGAAGTAATATTTGGTTTGGAGTAGTTTTACGTGGAGATTTCGGTCCTATTAAAATTGGAAAAAACACCAGCATTCAAGAAAATGTTACTATTCATATGGAGGTAGGTTCTTTTGTTGACATTGGCGATAATTGTATAATAGGACACCATGCAATGATACACGGCCCTTGTACAATAGAAAATGGGTGTGTAATAGGCATTGGATCTAATGTTTTACATAGAACTAAAGTTGAAGAAGGATCTCAAATTGCTGCTGGAGCTGTTTTAATAAATCAAGAACTTCCACGTAGATCTTTGGCAGTAGGTATACCTGCTGCTATTAAAAAGAAATTACCCGAATCAAGAAAATTAATTGGAGAAAAACTTTCTGGAATGTATGTTACGAATGGAAAATCTTTTAAAAAATTCTTTAAAAGCAATCCGGAAGTAATAAATTTTTAACTTTTTTTCTTTTTTATCATATTAATTGTTAATATAATTGAAATGAGATTTCAAAGATAAAAGCGTTGATTCAAATATAAATTTAAAAAGACTAAATTTAAGGGGAAATTTGATTTCAAATCCTATTGAAAAGTTTGAAGGCCTTGAATTTTGAAATCTGATATTTGTTCTTTATGGTTCTTGCTGATAAAACTACACATAAAATTCTCGGTGCTTCCTGTATTGGAACTGAAGCCCCCGAATTGATAGCTGAAATAGCACTAGCAATGCAACATGGGTTAACCATTCATGATATTGGAGAGACCATCCATAGCCACCCTACAATTTCAGAAATGGTACTCGAAGGTAGTGAAGCTGTAGTAGGTAAATCTATCCATAAGAAAGGACGCCCTATTCA